>Ga0315533_1000350_pt1 | contig 41154 bp, 42 predicted proteins | sample SalMarSW160130MG_FD_203081 | JGI IMG/M metagenome (GOLD analysis project Ga0315533, IMG submission 203081) | Salt marsh sediment microbial communities from the Plum Island Ecosystem LTER, Massachusetts, United States - Salt Marsh Sediment SW1601-30 ...
AGATGATATCTTGTATAAAGATAAGTTTTTTAGAATAAGAGAAGATAGAAGAGATTACTTCCAGGATAATAACAACTATGCTAAATTATATAGTCAGGTGTACCACCATGTTACTGAACATCCCGGATATGAAATTTTTATAAAATAGATTCCTCTAGCTGTAGGCACGAATTTATTCGTGCAAAAACTGGAGTTGTAGACCTTATTTTGCACCCTCTACCATCGGGGCAAGGATGCCCCTCCTACACTGTAGGAGCGGTTTCCTAACCGCAATATGTGGGAGAGTCCTTTCGGGCTCGATTCTCGCGGGCAGAAGCCCGCTCCCACAGAGGAAAAGGCAGTGCCTTTTCCCTACAATCAGGGTGCGAAACAAGGGGTAATTCATGAATTACCCCTGCTCTAATTGTCTTCACAGACAATTGGGGTCAGGTCTTCTTTGAATTCTTTTATTCTTATCAGTAATTATCAGTGTAAATCTGCGTCTAAGAAACGGGGAAGATGGGTGTACATCCCCCCCTTGCTATAACATGATTTACAATTAATATAACCCTATGGAAGAAACCCTTAAAAAAGCATATACAATAAAAGATTACACAATCAAGATAAGAAGAGAGTTGCATAAACATCCGGAACTTGCATTCCAGGAAGAATGGACTCATAACTTCGTTTCAAAAGAGCTCACAGGGCTTGGGTTAAATCCAGTCAAAAAGAATAACACCGGAATCATTGCCGATATTGGAAAGGGGAAGGAAAAAGTGGCACTCCGTGCCGATATGGACGCTCTACCCCTAAAGGAAGAAACCGATTTAAAATTCAAGTCTTTAAATGAAGGAGTTATGCATGCCTGCGGTCATGATACGCATATGGCAATGTTGCTTGGGGCAGCAAAACTACTTACGGATTACCCTGTTAAAAGGCCAACACGATTAATCTTTCAACCTTCAGAAGAAAAATCACCTGGCGGAGCAAAGGGTATGATTGAAGAGGGTGTCCTTACGGGGGTCTCTGAAATTTACGGCTTACATATAGAGCCTGAGCTAAAAATAGGCAGTATAAAATTAAAGCCTGGCCCTATGATGGCAGCCCCGGATGAAATGGATATAATAATAAGAGGGTCTGGTGGCCATGCCGCAGAGCCTCATAAGACAGAAGATACCATATATGTTGCCTCGCTGTTTATAAATGAAATCCAGGGGTTGGTGGCAAGGAAATCAGACCCTGCAAATCCGATTGTAATTTCCATCACTTCAATTCATGGAGGCAATGCATACAACGTTATCCCTAAGGAAGTAAAACTGAAGGGAACGGTCAGAACCATTGATGAAGATTCATGGCAAAATGCTCCTATATGGATTGGCAATACCTTGAGTGCTCTCCGCACTTCATACCAAATTGAATATGAACTCTCATATAATCGTGGATATCCAGTTCTAAGAAATGACGAGGAGAAAACGAAAAAGTTACTTTCTATTGCGAAAAAGATTTTTACAAATGTAGAGGTTATGGATAATCCAACAATGGGGGGAGAGGATTTCGCTTACTATCTTCAAAAAGTTCCTGGAGCTTTTGCCTTTATAGGTGCTGGAAATAAGAAGAAAGGTATATCCTCAAAACTTCACACACCGGATTTTACTATAGATGAAAATGCTCTTCCCCTGGGCGTTGCTCTTCTGTACTCACTTGCAAATGAAAAAATTAATAACTGAAAAACAGATTAAAAAAAGAGTACGAGAATTAGGTTCTCGTATAACAAATGATTATCGCGGAAGTGTACCTGTTTTTATAGGCATCCTAAAGGGTGTTCTATGCTTCTTACCCGATCTTCTCCGAGAGACTAATCTCTCTGTAGAACTGGATTTTGTGGTCATTTCTTTCTATCATGGAAATAAGAAACCCGGTATGCTAATACTGGAGAGGGAGATAGGTGTGGATATAGAGGGCCGACATGTCATCCTCGTTGATGATATACTCGATACAGGAAAGACTCTCGACTTTCTTGTAGACCACATAAAAAAGAAGGGAGCAAAAGATATCTCAATATGTGTTTTTCTCGAGAAGGAAAAAGAGCGGAAAGTTAATATAAAACCCGATTATATTGGTTTTTCGATTCCTGATAAATTTGTGATTGGATATGGATTGGATTATCAGGAACGCTTCCGCAATCTCCCCTTTATAGGGGTAATGGAATAATTATAACATTCAATGATGTAAAATTGTTTTAGGGGTCAAGAGGTCAAGGGTTTTAGTATACACTTCCAACTTACCTTCACGACTTAATCAAAGACTTAGGACATCGGACTTCGGACTTCATATACCAACCCAATATCTGACCAAATAATTCAGTGTCTAAAATGCCTTGTCCCGGTGAAAAGCAAGGCTATCCCATGCTCATTAGCTGCCTCAATAACCTGTTGGTCTCTTATTGAACCTCCAGGTTCTACAATGGCACTTACACCAGCACGCGCAGCTGCGTCTATTGCATCTCTGAAAGGAAAGAAACCATCAGATGCAAGAGCAGTCCCCCCTGTATAGTGCCCCTGACTCCCTGCCTTTTTTATTGCCAGTTCTACAGAATCCACCCTTGAAGGTTGTCCTGTTCCTATACCAATTGCTCTGTCTCCCATAGCAATTACAATTCCGTTAGATTTTACCCATTTTACCACTTTCCAGGCAAATTCCAGGGACTTTAATTCTTTTTGTGTCGGTTCTCTATCGCTCACCACTTCCCAATCATCACTATTTCCCATTGCACTATCACCCTCCTGAAATAACATTCCTCCTTTTAGAGAATAGCAACGTATTGACGGGGATACAGAAAAGACTTCCGGATTAGTCTTTAAGATACGTAAATTCTTCTTCGCGCAAAGTTTCTTCAAAGCTCTATCTTCAAATGAAGGAGCAATTACCACTTCAAAGAAAGAACCTGTTATATCCTCTGCAGTCTGTAAATCAATCTCTCTATTTGATGCTATTATTCCACCAAATGCTGAAACAGGATCAGTAATATACGCTTTATTATAAGCATCGTAAATATTCTCTCCAGTTCCAACACCACAGGGGCTCGCATGCTTCATAATCGCTACTGCAGGAGTGTTAAACTCAGCCACAACCGAAATAGCAGCATCGGTATCCATCCAGTTATTGTAGGACATTGGTTTACCAGATAATACGGTGGCATCAAGAATACACAAAGAGGCAGTTGGCTCCCTGTAAAGTGCAGACCTCTGGTGCGGATTTTCCCCGTATCTAAGGTCGTTCACTTTTTTTAAATCAAATGTAAATACATCGGGAAATAGTTCTTCTTCTTTCCCTTCTAAAAAGCTACCAAAATAGTTTGCTATCAAGTGGTCGTATCGGGAAATATTCTTAAAAGCTTTCATTGCTTGATCCAAACGATATTGAAGTGAAACCTCTCCCCCATTAGCTTTCATTTCTTCAAGAAATCCTTCATACTGAGAAGGGGAACAGAGGGATACACAATATTTATAATTCTTAGAGCTTGCTCGGAGTAGAGAAGCACCTCCTATATCAATTAATTCAATCATATCCTCCGCCTCTCTTTCTTCTTTAAGTCCTTCTTCAAAAGGATAGAGATTGACTACAACAAGGTCAATGAATTCAAGGCCAAATCTCTTTAAGTTTGTGATATGTTCCTCTTTTTCCCTATCCGCGAGGATGGCGGCGAAGATTCCGGGATGCAGGGTTTTTACCCTTCCACCCAGTAACTCGGGAACATCAATAATATCTTCGATGCTCTTTACCTCTATGCCGTTTTCTTTTAAGAAAGAAGCAGTACCGGAAGTCGCTATTATTTTGATACCAAAACCACATAACTCTTTCGCTAATCTTTCAATACCTTTTTTATCATAGACTGAAATAAGAGCGTTCTTTATCATCTTTTGCACTACTCCTCTAGAATCCTCTTTATCCTCTCTAAATTATCTATGATATCTATTTCAGGTTCCCCTTGCTTAAAGTGCCTCCGTGCCCCTTCAATTGAGTACTTAGCTTTGTGGAGATAATACTGGATTCTTTTAAGCAACTTTACATCTGATTCTGTATAAAGCCTTCTTCCTCCAGAACTTCTTCTTGGAGAAAGTTCGCTAAATTCACTCTCCCAATATCGGAGGGTTGACTGTTTCTCTCCAAGAAGTTCTGATACTTCTCCTATCGAGTAATATATTCTCTTCATCTTTTCTCCCTTTTTAAATCCCTTTGCATCAAATCTTTAATTGAAGCCCTGGGGTCTTTATCTCCAAATAAAACACTGGATACCTCTCTTGCTATGGGCATTCCTATATTGTACTCATCTGAAAGTCTGCATGCGGATTTGGTAGTGCGAACACCCTCTGCTACTTCAACCATATCTTTGAGAATGTCATCCAGAACTTCCCCACTCCCCAACCGCTCCCCGACAGACCGATTCCTTGAATGAACGCTGAATGAGGTGACTATGAGGTCCCCAAATCCTGAAAGTCCTGCAAATGTTTGCTTCTCCCCACCCATCTTTACCCCAAGTCTTGAAAGTTCGGCCATTGACCTTGTCATGAGTGCAGCCTTTGCATTCATACCAAGGTCAAGCCCATCACATATGCCTGAAGCAATTGCGTAAACATTCTTTAAGGCTCCTCCCAACTCGACACCAACTATGTCCATTGAGGTATATACTCTCATTTTCTCACCCGAAAGTAAACCCTGAATAATCTCCGCATTTTTTATATCCCTTGAGGCAGCGACAAGTGAAGTGGGTACACTACGAACCACTTCTCTCCCTATTGATGGACCAGAGATCGCTACTATCTTATCCTTCTGCCCATGTAACTCTCCTTCTAGTACCTCGGACATCCGCTCCAAAGTTTCTGGGTCTATACCCTTTGTAAAGCTAACGATTATTTGATCCTTTAAGCACTTACTGAAAATTGAAGCTAAATTCCTCAGGGTATGACTGGGTTGAACAAAGAATATCACATCAGAACTACCCACTAATTCCTCTGGCTCATTGGTTATCACTACATCTTCAGGTATTGGATATCCTGGAAGGAATTCCTTGTTCTCTCTATCAGAACGGAGCCGCTTTACTCTCTCTGGGAAATACTCATACAACATAGGTGGCCTACCTTCCCTCTCAAGATAGAGAGCAAGCGCCGTTCCCCAATTACCAGCACCTACTATTCCAATCCTCATATTACTCATTTTATACTTAAAATTTTAATCATAAAATCATATAAATCAAGGGGAAAATGCTTATTCAAAATAAAAATAAGAATAATATTACCACAAAGATACCCCGATACGGTCAGTTCCTCCCTGCGAGGCAAGCAGGGACATGAAAAGTCGAGAATCAAGAGTATAGAGTAGAGAGTCAAGAAACATTATTTTGGATTATCTTGCTAAGAGATACGTGGTAAGGTAGTTCACACTATAATATTAGCCGTGCAGGAACCGTGGCAATAACAGCCTCGGCTTTCAGTATTCAGCTGTTTTCCTCTTGACAAATTGAATTATTGTATTATATTAAACATACAATGCAGTTCGATAAAAATAAGCCTATATACCTACAGATAAAAAGGGAAATAAAAGAACGTATAGTAAGGAAAGAAATCAAGAAGGAATTACCAACGGTTCGCAACCTCGCAGAAGAGGTTGGGGTAAATCCCAATACTGTAGCAAGAGCATACAGGGATTTAGAGCGTGATAATATAATTGGGAGCCGTGTAGGAAAAGGAACGTGGGTTAAGGACAGAGTATATTCCAAACTGCAAAAAGAGATGGTAGAGGAAATTGTGGATGACTTCATTCAAAGCCTTTATTCTCTTGGCCTTACCTTAAAGGAAATAAAAGAGATAATGGAGGAGATTGATGATTGAAATAGTGGACGTTGTAAAAAGATTCGGTCATACTTATGCCATAGGAGGCATCAATCTTAAGATAGATAAGGGGAGTTTCGTGGGCTTAATCGGACCAAACGGAAGTGGAAAAACGACCCTGTTAAAGCTTGTTTTTGGGTATGAACGCCCAAGCAGCGGGTACATACACATCAATGGCGAATCGCCTTCAACAATGACAAATTCATTCATAGCATATTACCCAGAGGTTGAATCCCTTTATAGCGGTATGAAAGTATCACAGCTTTTAGGGTGGTACTCCGCGTTCTTTTTAGACTGGGATAAAGAAAAAGAAAAGAAACTTATACAATTCTTTGACCTTCCTCTTCAAAAATATATCTATCAACTTTCAAAGGGTTTCCGAACAAGGTTAAAACTTATTCTGACACTTGCAAGGAATGCAAAGTTATTCCTGCTCGACGAACCATTATCCGGAATAGACCCAACATCAAGAGACAGGATAGTATCTGCTGTTATAAATGAGTACAGAGAAGATCGGACCTTCATCCTGGCAACCCATATAGTGAGTGAAGCAGAAACCCTTTTTGATAGAACTATATTCCTTCTGGATGGCAACATAGTAATTGATGGTGAATCCGATGACCTTAGGAGTAAATATGGTAAGTCAATTGATGCAATATTCAAGGAGGAATTGAATGCGTGATTTATTCAAAAAAGAATTATGGAGTGAGAAAAACTGGCTCATAGGGTTATCCTGTTATGTTCTAGCTGTCAATTTGCTCTTTCTTCCTCTTGCGAAACACACCGATGGAACCTTCGCCATCTTAGCCCTTGTTTTTACACTTCCTGCTTTTTCCTTACTTGTTCTCATAAAATCATTTCTGCTCTATAAAAATGAATGGGATATGAATACAGGATTACTTCTCTTCTCCTTACCTGTTCATAGATATAAAATAGTATTGGCCAAACTTGGCGCAATAACAGTGGAGGTTTTGCTTTATACTTTTTTGGCCCTATTGATCCCATATATCATTCTCAACTGGTATTCAAAAGGCTTATATGGGGCCGAAACACCCACCCTTATAAAGCTCTGGTTACTTGGGTCTCTTGGAACTTTCCTACTAATTCCATTCCCAACCTTCGCCTATATATTCAGCAGAGTGTTCGTAAGGTTCAGAGGATGGATAATGACTGTATCCCTAATTATTATACTAATCATTTTCTTTAAGTATATTGCCTTTGGAAGAGTAATATTCGGTTTTCTTCCGTCCGTATCTTTCAATTTTATTATCTGTGGAGGAATTAACTCTGTCACTGCCAGTACAGAAACTCTGGCAGCTACCTTTTTATTCGACTTATTATTACTATGGGGATCTTCCTATTTTCTGGAGAAGGCGGAAATGTGAAATGAAACCGCAGATTAACACAGATAAACACTGTTAAAAAACACACACCACCAAGGATTATGCCACGGTAAACTCACGGTTAATTCTTGATTGCAAGACACACATCACAAAGAAAATGAAACCGCAGATTAACGCAGATGGACACAGAGTAAAAAAGTTGAGTCGTTGATTAGGAAAAACCCAATGAACCCTATGAACTCAATAAACCCAGTACTCTGAACCTAATACCTAAAAGATGGACACTCGACTCTCTACTCTTCACTCTATACGTGTAACAAAAAGAGAACCCTTTGGGAAAAAACCCTTTGCGACCTTTACCAGCGATTAAAAGTAATGGGTTGACATATTATCCTATTTCTCTATATAATAACAGAGAAAAAACAAACCTTAAATAAGGAGGTGTGATGAAGAAACTGTTAGTAGTGGCTACAATGATTATGATCATATTTGCTGGTTGTAAGGCTCAAGAAATCACAGGGGGAAACATTCATTTACAGCACGGGGAATTTGATAAAGCTATCGCACAATTCAAATTAGCGACGGAAAAATATCCCAATCAGGCAGGGCCCTATGTTAGTCTTTCTGCAGGCTACTACGAAAGGAAAAATTACGTTGAAGCAGCCGAAGCACTTTCTAAGGCGCTCCAAGTAGACGAAAAAGAAGCAAAAGAAAAGATAAAGTGGTATTCGAACTTTCTCCATCTGAAAGATTACGGATGGCACGTGTTTTATAATGGAGCAGTAAAAAGCATGGATGAAAAGCCTGAAAAAGCCCTTGAATTTATCACAAAAGCAGAGGGCACAGAGATACAAAAATATAAATCCTTTAGCTATAATCTCCATGGAAATATATTGAATGTAATGGATAAAAACGACGAAGCTCTTACATACTATGAGAAATCAATCGAGGCCGATGAAAACAATATAGAACCTTATCTCTCTCTGGGAAGGTCTTATATGATTCAGAATAACAATGAAAAAGCTGCTCATTATTTCGAAAAGGCACTCTCTATTGACTCAACAGTTACGGACATCTATATCTGGCTCGGACAGGCATACCTGAATATAGAAGAATACGGAAAGGCAATAACAATGCTTGAAAAGGCTTCAACAATACTAAAGGATAATCCAAATATCCTCTATAACTTTGCCCTTTCGCATCTCAAGAAAGAGAATTATGAAAAAGCAATTGAAATAGCTGAAAAAGCCTTACAATTGGAAGCGATAGACCCTGTAGTCTTAAGCAAAACCTATAATCTTATTGGTTTAGCCTATATAACAATGGAAAAATACAATGAAGCAATTAATATTCTCGAAGAAGCTATAGAAGAAAATCCTAACAATTGCGAAGCATACCAACGTTTATCAGTTGCCTATTATAAACTTAACAATAAAAAACTTTCCAGTAAATACGGCAGCAAATATGATGAGTGTATAGAAAGAGAATAAAAGACATTCACAGGGGTTCGCTCTTCAATAGTAAATAAAGACCCAGGGATAGGAAAAGGAAATTAGGAATCATTACAGCAAGACAAGGGGGCAAAGCCCCCTTTATCCCTAACTCTTTGAACAACTGAATCACTCCCCAGAAGGTAAAACTCGTAAGAACTCCGAGTCCAAAGCCAAAGATCAACCCTCTTCTCTTTACTTCAAGTGCAAGAGGACAACCGAAAAACAGAATAATGAATCCCATAAGTGGGTAGGTTATTCTCCCATACAATTCAACCCTCTCCCGGTGGCTTATCTGCCCACTCAGATCAAGCCTTCTAACATAATGCAGGAGACCAATAAAAGATAAATTCATCGGGTCATATGTGCTTTTTGCAAGTTCTTTTGGCGGAACTCTAAAAATCTTACTCTTTTCTCTCTTCTTATAATCATAAGTTAAATCACCTTTATCAGTAAAGGCTCTCCTATGAATATCTTCTAATAACCATAAAGAATCCTTCCATTCACCTCTCTTTGCATATATCCTGGAAACCATCTCTCCTTCGCTATAACGAAAAAGGTCAACATCACTAATCTTATCGCCCCTCAGTCTTTTTATCTTTACTACCCAGCCATCTTCTGTTATATAATTAATGTCACGTCCATATGCCCTTTGAGCTCCTTTCACCTTATCAATCCTATTCCTTTTATATTCCTTCAAGAGATGCTCTGCCTTGGGTACAAGGGAAAGATTAAAAGCAAGGACAACAAAGGTGATTACAAATCCATAGATAAATATTGGTCTATAAATCTTAAAAGGAGAGACACCAAGACCTCTTATTGCAAGTATCTCGTTATATTTTGCTAAAATCCCAAGAGAAAAATATACCCCCAATAAAACACCCAAAGGCATTAGCCGAATAATAATCTTTGGGGAAAATAAAAGATAATATACAACTATATCAAAAGTTTCTGCCTTTCTATCAATGAAATATCCTATATGTTCAAATAGGTTCGTTATAATATAGATAAAAAGAAAAGCAACAAGGGCCATAAGAAAAGCCTTGAGAAATTTCTTAAGAATATATCTATCAATTATCCTATTTCCCATTTATTGCCTTATAGAATAGGAATATGCCTAATAATCCGAGGATTATATTCGGAGTCCACATAGAGAGAGATGGGTAGAGATTACCTCTTTCGCATATTTCCTCACCTCCAACCAACATTATATAATACACCATAAACATTATGAAACTAAGTGTTAAACCGTTACCCAGTCCTCCCTGTCTTATCCACATCCCTAATGGGACTCCAAGGATAACAAATACAATAGAGGCCACAGGAATAGAAAACTTTTTGTGGGCCTCCAGCAGGTAGCGCCATTTCTCACGTTTAGAACGGGACCCGCTTGCGTGCTGGAGTAACTGCTGTAAGTTCATTTCTCTTGCACTCCGCATTACGCTACCTCCTTTTCTTCCTCCAAGGGGTATCGATATGGAATGTGTAGTAAACTTCAATATCCTGTAATTTGTTGGATGAGTTGGATTAAATCGATGGAATTCGCCATCCCGCAAGAGAAGGGTAAGACTATCCCCTGCTACATACATATCGCCAGATCGCGCATAAATTACCCTGGGCGACTCCCCTGATAACTCCTCATATATCTTCACACCTTTAAGTCCTGAAGTTGCATGGTTAATCGAGTCGGCCCAAATTGTGTAACCACGGCTTATCTCATTAAATCTGCCCTGTTGTAACCTGAGCGTAGGGCGTAATCTGGAAATTTTAACCAGTCTGTTTTTCAACTGATAGTTTGCCTCTGGCAGTACATATATATTGAACAGGCTCATCCCAATTGCTATCAATAGGGATATGCTTAGAAATGGGGACATAAGCCTTAAAGGAGTTATGCCTAAAGACCTTAGAGCAAGAAACTCAGAATCTCCACTCATCCTGCCATAGGTTGCTATTGTAGCGACCAAAACCCCCATGGGAACCGTAAGAGCAATTATAAACGGGAAACTGTACACAAATATCATAACCACCTGTATCAGACCAATCTCTTTTCCTATTAACATATCAAATAACTGGAATATTCTATCCATCAGTAGAATGAATGTAAAAAGAAGGAAACCCGCAATGAATGGGACTATTCCCTGTTTAAGAAGATATTTGTAGAGAACAGGGACCCTACATCTTTGCAAATGGTAGGAACAACCTTTCGTATTCATCCTGGGCAAAACGATCCGTCATCCCTGCGATATAATCGCATACTACTCTTTCCTTCCCGAACTCATCAACCATCTCAATAAATTGAGGTGGAAGTTGCCTGGTATCCTGAATATATATGGAGAATAGAGCTTCGATGAGTCTCTTGGATTTTTCCTGCATCTTGACCACCTTATAATGGCAATACAGATAATTCCTCAGGAAGTTTTTTAGTTCCCTATTAAGGGCTCCCACCTTGCCTGAAAACCCTATCACTGGTGGTGAAGAATATACATCCTCCAGCCTCTTAATCCCTTTCTCTTTAATCAATTTCTCTGAATTCTCGATAACATCATTAACTTCAAGTTTAATAAACTCCCTGATTGCAGCATAGATTTTATCCTGATTACTTAGGCTTTGCTCTGTTTTATCAAAGACAAATCTCCACAATTCAATTCCATTTAGTTGATCCAGATGGAGATACTTCGATTTTAAACCGTCATCAAGATCATGAGCATTATAAGCTATCTCATCAGCAACATTTACCACTTGCGCTTCTATAGTAGGAGATTTGTTTCCATTAAACTCATCACCAATGTTACTGGCGGAATCATACTCAGTTTCATGCTTTATTATCCCCTCTCTGGTTTCATAACAAAGATTCAAGCCTCTAAAGTTAATATAATTATGCTCCAGTATCTCTACAACTCGAAGCCCCTGAACATTATGCTCAAATCCTCCATGTTCTGAGAGCAACTCATTCAGTTTAACTTCACCAGCATGTCCAAAAGGTGTATGACCAATATCATGGGCAAGACTTATTGCCTCAGTGAGTATCTCATTGAGACCAAGCGCCTTTGCAATAGTTCGTGCAATCTGCTGAACCTCTAGGGCATGGGTCAACCTTGTTCGATAATAATCCCCCTCATGATTTACAAATACCTGGGTCTTATACTCCAGGCGCCTGAAAGCTGTAGCATGGATTATACGGTCCCTATCCCTCATAAAATGCGTGCGGTACAGAGGAGGAGGTTCGTCATAAACTCTTCCTCTGCTCGTACATGACTTTGCAGCGTAGGACGCCAGAGTTTTTCTTTCCTCTTCTTCCAGCTGTTTTATTGTCTTAATCATTATGCCTTAAAACCTGTTACCGTACCTTCTTTTGCACCCGCAGGAATCTCTATCTTCCCAAACCTATCCTCGTATTTTTTCATGTTTTCCGATAATGCATGCAGCAATAGTTTCGTATGGAGGGGTGTCATAATTATCCTCTCCTGGACCTCTGGCTTTTTCAATCCGGGCAGGATTCGAGCAAAATCTATTATAAACTCTGCCTGCGAATGGCTTAAAATAGTAAGATTGGCATATTTGGTTTCGACCCCTTCAAAATCAAGAGGCACTCCCCTGGGCTTTTGTTTCTCTTTATCCATTACTTTTACCTCCTAGTTTTTTACCACAGAAATTAATCAAATGTAAGAAGAATAGTTAATTAGTTGATTAGTTAAAGAGTAAAAGTAGGTTTCCTTCTTAACTATTCCTGGAAATCTATTCATTCCCTTAACTATTTAACCTCTAACTCGTTTACCCATACACTTATTCATATAGCGAAAAACTCGTCAAGATCTCAGCCTCATTATCAGTTATCAGGATTGTATGTTCATAGTGCGCAGAGAGTTCATTATCCTTTGTTACTACTGTCCAACCATCATCCAATACCCTTACCTCATAAGTCCCTATATTTATCATTGGCTCTATAGCCAGGGTCATACCTTCTTTAAGACGCGGGCCAATGCCTTCTCTCCCAAAATTAGGTATCGGAGGCTCTTCATGCAATTGTCGACCAACTCCGTGCCCGACAAACTCCCTTACCACATTATACCCCTCTGATTCTGCCGTTTGCTCCACTATATGAGATATATCACCAACTCTATTACCAGCTCTAGCTTTATCTATTGCTCCGTACAGGGCTTTTTGTGTAGTCCGCATGAGTCTTTCTGCTTCCTTTGATATGTTCCCTACTCCAAAAGTGTAGGCAGAATCACTAAAACAACCCTTATAAAGGACCCCTATATCAACTCCCACGATGTCCCCAGGCTTTAATATTCTCTCATCAGGAATTCCATGGATTACAACTTCGTTAATTGATATGCATGATGAAGCTGGGAAACCCCCGTACCCTTTGAATGCAGGTTTTGCTCTCTTCCCTGTAATAAATGTTTCTATTTCTTTATCAAGCTTTTGTGTTGTTAAGCCCGGGACTATTAAATCTTTAATGTACTCAAAGGTATCTGCCAGGAGTCTTCCGGATCTCCGGATACACTCTATCTCCTCTTTACTCTTTATGATTATCATAATTTGGATAATACCGCACTCTCCCTTTCCTGTCAAGAGTATGTATCTTCGCAGAGCAAACTTGTGGAAGAAGCGCTTAAGCGTTATATGAAAAAATTAATGGATGTAAAGATCCTACCGAAGTATTACTTAAAAGGGATATCGCCGGGTTAAAAAGAGACTCCCTTGTTATGGCTCATCAAATAAGAACAATTTCAAAAGAACAACTTGTTAAAAGGGTTGGATTTTTAAAAGACGAAATATTAAGAAATAAAATCAGGGAAGTTATAAAAATACAGCTTGATTTATAATTCTAATGTAGTAGCGGCAAGTCTTGCCCCTACCACCCCCTCGAAAAATCCTTAAACACAGAAAATTACAGATGTAGTCACGAATTTATTCGTGCGCATATAAAGTATTATTTACTGTCACACTGCCTGCCCAGTGGAATGCGAAGCTATTCCACAAGAGCCTGCCATACCTGTCACATGTAATGAATCTCTATTACATTGTGATGTAATCTTATTACGTCGGGGTGAAAAGTATAACTATTACACAAAAGCACCGAGATTGATTAATTTATTCTCTTTATATAATTTCGGATTCCTTCAAGAAATCAAAGACCCCTCTAAGAAATTCATCAAAATCTATTATATTGTTTTGAGCAAATTGAAGCACCTTACTGTCATCAACTTTAATGTATTCATGCACCAGAATATTTCGAAAACGAGCCATGCTCACTAATTTCTTCACAAACTTATCATCAAAAATACCAATATCCTCTAAATTCCTGAAACATTCTGTATAACCGGAAGGAGCAACTTTTCCAAATTTTGAAGATATATGATTGCAGACAATTGCACAGGATTCAATTGACTGTAAAAGTAAATGCTTAACACTCAATACATTTCTTTGATCACTAAAAAATTCCTCTTCGGAGCCAGTATATTCCTCTATCAGTCTGATATTTTCCCTGATTTCTTTCGCATACTTTTTGAGTCGCTCAATATCTATCAATTAAAACATCCCTTAAAAAAAACTTCGAGAGCTCATAATATTCCATATATTCGAAGGATTTCCTTTCTATATAATCTTCAACAAATTGCTGATTTTGGGCAAAAAGAAGTTCACCCTGAATTATGTTTTTAAGAAGACCTAAAGAAGCATAGTTCATAATACTCACATCCAATTCTCGATCTAACTCATAAGAAAGTTCGGACGAAAGTAAAAGAGAATAGTCAAATGCGCTCTCCTCATCTATATCCTTTTCTTTAACAAAAACGCCTATATCAATATCATTAGGGTTCTCTGATTTGAGTGAGGAACCAAAGAGGAAAGCGAACAAGATTTCCTTCTTTTTTCTTAAGATCTCCTTTATCTTCTCAATAATTATATTTTGACTGTTATCCATAATAAATATATAATGTTTTTCTTATGAAAAGTCAACAGATTCTTCTCCAAAGAGTAAAAAGATTGCCCTCTTCTCTTGGTGTTAATCATGGAGACAAGGACTCAGGTCAAGAAAAGGGGGTAATCAGGAATTTCCATAAATGACAGAAATTTCTCTATTCCATTAGTCACTATTACTGTCACACTGCCTGCCCAGCTTGTCATATGTAATGCGTAGCTATTACTGTATGATGTAATGCGAAGCTATTCCACAAGGGGCGAAATGTGTAACTATTTCACCAGAGCACTGAGATTGATTACTAAAAAAAATAAAGAGAGGAAATATTGTCAAGATGCTTGCCCCGCCTGCCATATGTAATCTTATTACATCGTGGTGGAATGTGTAACTATTCCACACGGGGACAAGCACCGTCTCCGTTTTTGAAAATTGTCCTGCTTGTCAACCCCCATCCCTCTATTCCACTATTCCTCAATCAGTGGGAATCTGTGCCGAAATAGGATTTAGGGGTTGGGGGTTAGGTTTTAGTTTTGCTTTCTTGAACCGTGAAGAAACCGTGGCTAAAAATGGGTGGGAGGCATTTGCACTTTGCAATCTGCAATTTTAAATTGAAGCGAAGCGACTATCTTTGTGTCCTTTGTGTACTTTGTGGTGAATAAAAAGGGGGCAAGATGTTGTTAGGAGTTCTATCCATTCCCCTTGACTTTGAAGGGTCAGAAGATATATTTGGGTCTATGAAAGCGGGATATGTTGCAATAATTGGAAAACCAAATGTGGGGAAATCCACACTCTTGAATCGTCTGGTGGGAAAGGGGTTATCCATTATTACACATAAGCCACAAACGACAAGGCATAAAATTCTGGGTATCTGGACAGAAACTGATAATCAGATAATATTTGTCGATACACCCGGATACTTCAAACCAAGGAATGAACTGGATAAAGCTATGCAGGTCCAGATAGAACGTGCTTCGGAAGATACAGACCTTACATTGCTTATTATCTCACCTGAGCATCTGGATATCCCACCTCATATATTGTCTGACCACAAAAAACCTGTTTTTCTCCTGATAAATAAGATTGATAAGATAACGGATGAAGAACTGCAGGAAATAAGAAATTCCATTAATGAAGATGTCCTTGATGAAATACTCCCAATATCTGCACTAAAGGGTGAGAATGTCGATAAATTGATTCCTTTAATCCTTCCATATCTCCCCCCTGAACATCCTTTTTACCCTCCTGAGTACCTCTCTGACCGACCCGAACGCTTCTTTATAGCTGAGATAATGAGGGAGAAGTTGCTGGAAGAATATAAACAGGAGATTCCTTATGCTACTGCAGTTTTGGTAAATGATATGAAAGAAGGGGAAATAGACATCAATATCTACGTGGAGAAGGAATCACAGAAGGGAATCATCATAGGAAAAGGCGGAAAGAAGTTAAAAAAGACCGCAAGTAGGGCAAGAAAAGATATTGAAGAATTTCTTGGAAGACATATATACCTAAACACCTGGGTGAAGGTCAGGAAAAATTGGAGAAAAAACAAACAAGAAGTGAAACGCCTTGGATACTATGAATAGGAGAAATTTTATTATAATCCTTATAGGACTACTAATCGGAGTCAAAAGTCGAATTACTTCTTTCATCACCGGATCTTCCATTCTTTTGGAATCCGAACTCCAAATGGATGAAGATCTACTGGGGTAATAGATGAATTGGTGTTTAATCATTCTCTTCCTTCTTGCATCAAACATAGAGTCGCCAAAAGAGCGCCTCGAAACACTCAGGAACAGACTTAAAGAACAGAGAGAAAAGATAGCTAAATTGAAGGGGGAAGAGAGCGGAATACTTAAAAACCTACAGGAATTGGACAAAGAGATATCGCTTAATAGAGAATTAGTGGGAGAACTTCACCGAAAGACGGAAATAACCACTGAGGAAATTAAAAATATAGAACTATTGATAGAGGAACTCGACCACCGCCTGAGAGAAAAACGAATTATACTAAGCAAACGTATAAAGGAAATATATATACATGGCTCCCTTCACCCGATGGCTGTGATTCTCCTTTCTTATTCATTCAGTGATGCCTTAAAAAGAATGAAGTATTTATCTCTTATAGCAGATCAAGACAGAAGAGTTTTGACTGAAGTTATGCAACTTGAGGAACGCTTAAAATTAAAAAAGTCACAGATAGAGAAGAAATTATCTCTCCTAGAAAAAATATATAAAGAAGTTGAAAAACAAGAGAAGGACTTAAAAAAAGATAAAATAGAAAAAAAAGAATATCTTACGAAGATTGAAACAGAGCGTAAGAAAGCAATAAAGATGTCCGAAGAAATGGATCAGGCAAAGAAGGACCTTGAAAAACTCATACGAACCCTCTCCACAAAAGAAAAAACAGAAGGGAGTGCCTACTTTGAAAAAAAACAACTTCAACTCCCTGCTGACGGATTTATCACAAGTTATTTTGGAAGAAAAAGAGACGAAAAATATGGAACCGTCACATTGAACAGGGGTATCGACATCAGAGCCAGGTGGGGAGAGGATGTTAGAGCGGTGGCGCCAGGTAGAGTAGTTTACAGCGATAACTTTCTTGGGTACGGTAAAATAGTACTGATTGACCATGGTGGTGGATATATTACTTTATATGCTCACCTCTCTACGGCTACAGTAGCGAATGGAGATAAAGTAGGAGAAGGTACTGTGATAGGTAAAGTAGGACAAACAGGCTCGGCCAAGGAAAATATGCTCCACTTTGAGATAAGAAAATCAGGAAAATCAGTAAACCCTATGAATTATATAGAGATATAATTTATGATGACCAGTGAAATCAAAGGCCAGGATATTCCTAAGAGACTCCTGTCTTCAATGACAAAGAAGCAAACTATACCTTCTGCTCTATTGTTTTATGGACCACCAGGAGTTGGGAAATTCTCATTGGCATTGGATTTCGCAGGTGAAATTATAGGAGACAAAGATTTGGTAAAGAGAGGTGTTCACCCTGACTCAATTAACATATTTCCGGAGTTCAGTGAGTACGATTCCGGTGAAATATTCAGAATAAGAAGGGCTGGCGAATATTACAAGCTCAGGTATTTAAAAGCCAGTATCTCAATCGACAGGATCAGGGAAATTCAGCATTATGCTTATTTAACCCCGATGAAAAGCGATTGGAAAACAATTACAATATTACAGGCTGAGAATATGACTGTGAATGCCTCTGATGCTTTCCTCAAAATATTAGAAGAACCACCTAAAAATGTCCTATTTATTCTTATAACCCTCAATCCCCATCTACTGACAGAAACTATATTCTCAAGAACCCAAGGTATCCGATTCCACCCACTGTCTCCGGATATTCAGAAAGATATTATAGGGGATCCAAATTTAAGGTATTTTGGACGAGGAATAGAAGATACACTGCTGCTTAAAAAAATAAAAGATATGGAAGACGAACTGGAGAAGATATTCTTTCACACCGAAAGAAAGGTCAGGATAAAAGACTGGAATGAAAGCCTTGTAAAGAAATGGAGGATTGAATTCCTTCTCATATATCTCTGGAAGATGGTGGAAGACAAATACTATAACGGAAAAATAGATTCTGATAGGGCATACAAGATTTTTTCATATCTAAAAAAAGCCTATGAATATTATTACTCTAATATAGCAGCTGAAAAGATACTATTCTATCTTTTCTTGAAAATCTGATGTTGTACTATGTAAGATTTGCAGGTATAAAATATCCAATGGAATCCTCTTTTACACCCAGGAGCAAAGAATTGGTTCTCTGTAAAATAAATGGGGAACATTTCGTCGGGTTAGTAGAGGAAAAAATCCACACCGAAATAGAATCCAAGGGTAAAATATTACGCCCAATTTATGATAGCGAAAAGGAAAAACTAAAAGAAATGAGAAAAGCCGAAAACCAAGCTTACCGATTCTGCAATGAAGCAATAAATCATCATAATCTACCTATGAAACTGGTTGGAGCTGACAAGGAATGGGAAGGGAAACGATACAAGTTCTACTTCCTGGCAAATAAGAGGGTTGACTTCCGTGAACTTGTAAGGGACTTAAAAGATAAATTCGGGGTTACAATAGAATTGAGGCATATCGGGATACGCGATTATGCGGGGTACCTTGGAGGAATTGGATTATGTGGAAGACCTCTATGCTGCGGCACTTTTCTTAGAGAAAAACAGTCGATTCAACTTGAAGCTGCCAGAGACCAGGATATATATGTAAACCCTTCTAAAATATCCGGACCCTGCGGGAGATTGCTTTGTTGCCTTGCCTATGAACACGAATTCTATAAGAAAGCTCAAGAAGAATTCCCTGACCGCGGAGAGAAAATCAGGACAGAAAGGGGAACGAGTACAGTACTTCATAGAAACATCATAAAAAAGGTATTGACTATAAGCTATGAGGATGAGACCCAGGAAGAGATTACTCTATCGGAGATAAGAAGAAAAGGAGAGAAATGGGTCAAAATCACAAAACAGAAATGAATGAAAGATTTATAGTAACTGATGCCTTACCATATGCAAATGGACCTGCCCATATAGGTCATTTTGCAGGCGTTCATCTGCCTGCAGATATATACACCAGGTTCCTCCGAAAGAAGGGAAAGGATGTAATCCATATATCCGGGACTGATGAAAATGGTGTTCCCATAACACTTGAAGCTGAGAAACATGGCATTACTCCAGAAAACCTTGTTAATTACTATCATAAACAAATTAAAGACTCTCTAAAGAGGTTAGGGATAGAGTTTGACAATTTTTCCGGAACCTCCAGAGAAGTTCACCACAAACTGGCTCGGGATATTTTCATGAGATTATATGAGAAGGGATACGTAGAACCTATTGTAACAGAAGAACTCTACTGCCCGAATTGTAAGAAATTTCTCCCTGACCGTTACGTAGAAGGGACCTGCCCCTATTGTGGATACGAAAACGCAAGAGGGGATTCCTGTGAATCCTGTGGTAGCTGGTTGGAACCGGAACAACTAAAGAATCCGCGCTGTAAATTATGTGGTTCCACACCGGAAAAGAAAGGTACAAAACACTGGTACCTCTTGCTCAATAAATTCCAAAAAGAACTGGAGGAATGGATAGAGAAAAAGAACTGGAAAAAAACAGTAAAGAGATACCTCAAAGGTTGGTTTGATGAGGGACTTAGGCCTCGCCCAATTACAAGAGATCTCTTTTGGGGTGTAGAAGCGCCATTAGAAGAAGCAAAAGATAAAGTTCTTTACGTCTGGTTCGAAGCACCATTAGGTTATATCTCCTCGACAATTGAATGGGCAGAGAGAATAGGAGAGCCGGATAAATGGAAAGATTACTGGCTGAATAAAGAGACAAAGTTAGTCCATTTCATAGGGAAAGACAACATTGTCTTCCACGGTATTATATGGCCAGCCACTCTTATGGGATATGGAGATTATGTTCTTCCAACGGAGATGCCAGCTAATGAATTTCTAAACCTGGAGGGAAAAAAGATATCGACGAGTAATAATTGGGCAGTATGGTTACACGAATATATAGAAAGCTTTGAACCAGATTTCCTTAGATATTATCTTACCCTTATATGCCCTGAAACAAAGGATTCAGATTTCAAATGGAATGAATTCCAGGAAAGGGTAAATGCGGAGTTAATCGATACACTCGGAAATTTTGTCAATCGAACCCTGAAATTTATTGAACAATATTCAAATGGAAGGATTCCAAAACCTGGAGCTTTTGAAAAAGAAGACAAGGAATTGCTCTGCAGAATAAACGAACTAATAGACGAATTAGAGAAAAATTTATCGGCTTTTCAGTTCCGTCGTGCCCTAAAGAACTTTATAGAAATCGCTGCAGCTGGTAACCGTTATTATGACCTGATGGAACCATGGGTTACAAGAAAAAAAGATGAACTAAGAACAGCCACTACCCTTCATTTATGTTCACACATTATATATATATTGGCCAATATAGGTGAATTATTTATACCTTTTGGAGCAAAGAAAACCCTCTCGATGATGAACCTTGCAAAAACAGAATGGCATAGAGTAAAGGAGATGATTATCCCAGTGGACCATCCTATAAGAGAGGTAAAACCGCTTTATAAAAAGATTGAAGATTATGAAATACAAAAACAGGTAAGGAGGCTAAAGATGTCCTATATCAGTATTGAAGACTTTAAGCAGATGGGATTAAAAATTGGAGTAATAAAAGAAGTAGACGAGATTGAAGGAGCAGATAAGCTTTATAAACTCACCGTTGATACAGGAGAGAAACGTACCCTTGTTGCAGGCATAAAAAAGAATTATACTCCTGAAGAATTGAAGGAGAAAAAAATAGTCGTGATAACAAATCTGGAACCCGTTACAATAAGGGGTGTTCGATCCGATGGTATGCTCCTTGCAGCAACAGAAGGAGACATTATCTCACTAATTTCTCCTGACCGTGAGGATTTAAAGCCAGGCTCACAAGTATCATAGTGAGAGTAATTAATGCCCTAATTGCAGGGTTCGCGGTTCTATTAGGTGCTTTTCTCACAAAACACTACATCAATTTAGCTGTATGGCTATCGTCGTTTTCAGTGCTCTTAATCACAATAGGCGGTAATCTGATCAACGATTACTTTGATGCTGGAATAGATAAGATAAATAACCCCCAGAGGTCTATCCCCTCTGGCAAGATGACTCCAGGTAAAGCCTTGAAAGTATCCATTATCCTTTTTATTCTTGGAAATGTGATATTTGCTTTCATCAATTTAAGGCTTCTTTATGTGGGTTTATTTGCATCCCTTCTATTGATCCTGTATACGCCTTTCCTTAAGCCTCTTCCCCTGATTGGTAACATTGGAATATCTCTCTTGCTCGCTTTAACACTCCTTGTAGGTGCAATTTCCGCCCCCGGAAAGCTAAATGTGATTTTATTCCCTGCTATTTTTGCTTTCCTTCTGAACTTCCCCCGCGAAATCCTTAAGGACGGGGAGGACATAATAGGGGACAGGAAAGCAGGTCTCCACACATTCCCAATCGTTTTCGGAATAGAAAAAACTCGCCTTCTCGTGTTAGTACTTCTAATTTTTCTTGTAATTTCAATAGTTTATGCTTCATTCTCTTATGGTGCATTATTTGCACTATGTGCGGGTTTTGGGGTAGTTTTACCTGTAATAATTATGGTAAAAAGGTCAAAAAATTCACCTGTTTGGTTTAGAAACACTGAAAGGATACTGAAGATCTTAATAATACCTGGTATGCTCGCTCTCATGTTAAGCGGTATTCGATGAAAGCAATAATATTAGGGATTGTTCAGGGAATTACCGAATTCCTCCCAATATCAAGTTCAGGGCATTTAGTGCTTCTAAAAATGCTCATGGGATTAAAAACGCCAGGGGTTATACTTGAAGTGGCTTTACATTTTGGCACATTTCTTTCAATAATTATATACTTTCGAAAAAGAATACTTAGTTATCTCTCTAAGGAAAAACTGCCGCTTATAATTGTAGGGACTATCCCCATAATGTTCACAGGTTTATTCTTAAAAGAGAGGATAGAATCGATGTTTATGAACCCTTTGCTTGTGATTTCAATGCTGTTTGCTACCGGACTTATGCTACTTTTAACAGTAAAAGCAACTCCCACGAGCAAACTCAATCTAAAAACGGCCTTTATAATTGGGATTGCCCAAAGTATTGCTCTCATTCCCGGGATTTCCCGTTCGGGATTTACTGTAGGTGCAGCCCTCCTTCTTGGAATATCTCGAGAAGAATCCTTTGAATTCTCTTTTATCCTTGCTATCCCTGCTTTATTGGGAGCATTTATCCTTGAATCACGTGAAATTGGCTCTATGAACTTTGATTATATTAGACTAATTCCCGGAACTATTGCAGCTTTTCTATCGGGGCTTCTTGCCTTATGGCTGTTTTACAAAAGTGTAAAGAGACAGAGTCTCCACTACTTTACTTATTACTTGTGGTTTGTATCTCTTTCTGGGATTCTTCTTTTCCTATTCGCTCGATTTCCTCTCTAATAAATTCCTGCATGGGTTTATTTCTTGGCATTATAAGGGCCCCTGCAATCCAATCCCACTCTTTTTCACTCATCCCATACTTTTCATATATTGAAACCTGTTTTTCCTGCCACTCTTTCTGAATCCTCCCCCACTCTGAAATAACCTCGGGATGAGCCTTTTTAAATTCCCTATCATTGAGTTCATTCATGTCCAATGAAATATTGTACTTTCCTCTAAAGTCTTCAATAATACCCGCTTCTTCCTCCACCGCCTCTGTTAGAGCAACCGATACTATGGCGTATCTCGTTGCCATATCCTTAGTAACAATTTTATCCTTTGGCGGTATAAAAGTGGACTCCGAAGGTGAATTATTTTGACATCCTTCTATAAATATAACAGAAAAGAGAGTTAAAAAAAACGCATTTTTCAATAATGTCATTTGCTCTACTTTACCTCCTTTTGGTACATATTATTGCCTTCTTTCTTTATGTCAAGTCCCTTGAGTATCTTCTCTCTTACAAATTTCAAAGCTTCCTCCTTAGTCCTTACTACTCCTTCCTCATAGGCAACCTGAACTCTGGTAAGTATTTTTCCGAACATCGGGCCCGGCTCCAAATTAAAAAGCTCAATAAGGTCTCTACCCTGAATGAGAGGTTTTTCAACTTCATCTTTTGATTTAAAATAATATGCTATAATGTCATTACATACATTTATTAAATGCTCATCCACATACCCAATAGAAGCCATCTGGTCTGCTATGGCGATAAGGGATAGGCCAATGACATCCTCGCCTAATCTAAAAACCATTCTTCTCTTCGCTCTTTCAGTCACTTCCTTCTGCGCTGCGAGAAGATGTATCCACATATGGTTTTCGAGAAGTAAAGATATAAACTCCTTCTCTCTATATGAGAACTTGAGTTCTTTTCCTCTCTTCTTAAACCACTCACTGGCTATTTTGTCATGTCCATAGAAATGAACCTCACTACCCTTCACAACCATTGTATCAGGTTTTTTTATATCGTGTAACAATGCTGCCAGTCTTAGTACCACCTGTTTTTCCTTAATATACCCCGCTACCTTCCTCTGATACTTTTTAAACAAGGACGGATCTTTAATAATCGAGTTAAGCATCTTCAATGTAAGTACTGAGTGACCCAATAGATCTTTGGTAACCTTACCGCCCAGGACATCTCGCATTCGCAGGAATCCAGGAAAAATGACATCGAATATCTCCGGGACTATAGCGAGATGCGAATTTTCCTGATTGAACATTGAAACCAATTCCATATGAATACGCTCTGGTGGGCTTTCCAATAGAGTATCAGCATACTCCTTTAAAAGCTCCATTGTTTTATCTTCTATCTCAAAACCAAAGGCAGCCTTAAACCTCAACCCTCGTAGAATTCTAATCTTATCATCGACTATATTCTTCCGTCCTATTGCTTTGATAATACCATTCTCAAGATCCTTTACCCCATTAAAGGGGTCAATAAATCGCCTATCCAGGAGATTATATGCCATTGCATTGATTGTATAATCTCTTCTTGCAAGGTCACTAAGTATCTCTGTTGTCCCGAGTCCAAGGACATCCACGGTGGAAGCACCCATCTTTACCCTGAATTCATCCATATCCTTTCTAAGACAGAAACACTTCCCAAGTGCTCTGGCAAAATCTTCTCCCTTCCCACTTACGGCAATATCAAGATCCTTGATTTCTCTCTCCAGAAGAATATCACGCAAGACTCCTCCAACAAGATAGACCTGCTTCTCTGCTCTCTCTGCATATTGGCGAATCCTTTTTACTGATTTTACTCTACGGAGAATACTTTCAAGGGAGCGTTTTTTTACCATTTGAATCCAACCTTATAAATATCAGACCTATTGCGAAAAGGAGAAAAACCCATCCGAAGGTATTACCAATTCTTGCATACACTGTAAGTCCCTCTACCAGAGGAACTACACCTGTAAGTTGAGCCTCTTCGTAAATTTCAGTTCTCGAGAGTATCCTGCCAAATGGGTCCACAATCAGGGAAACACCGGTATTTGCTGAACGCAATAGTGCTCTTCTGTATTCAATACAGCGAAATGTAGCCATCTCTGCATGTTGGTACGGAGCAAAGGTTTTCCCGAACCAGCCATCCTCGGTGATATTCACAAGGATTTCAGCCCCTTTCAACACAAACTCCCTGATAAGTTGCGGAAAAATTGCCTCATAACATATGAATACTGACAATTTTGCCCTCCCAACATCAAAAACCGAGAAAAGTTGCCCAGGCGTAAAATGCCCCTGCCCCAAATTTATTTTCTTAAATATAGGTATAACATCATCATAGGGAAGCCTTTCCACAAAAGGAACCAGGAACATCTTCCTATAAACACCCGTAATTCCTGTCGAATCAACCAATCCTACGGCATTATAATGATAGAGTTTTGTATTTGTTACATCAAAATCGGGCATACCTGTAATAATATAACCAGCCTTTCTGTTAGCAAGGTCAGTAAAGAAGTTCCTCGTCCTCATACTGTGTGTGAGAGAGTAAGGCGATGCAGTCTCCGGTAAGATATATATATCAGAATCCGGAGCATCAAGTATTATCTCCTTGATTATCTCTTCTCTCTCTCTTTTGCTACTGAACCTCTTTTCATCTGGGGAGATATTGGGCTGAAGTACAGTGGCGGTTATCTCCCCTGGACTTCTGTAACCCCGAAGTATCACAAATCCTGAATATATAAGAGGTATGACAATAATTCCAATCAGTAAGTAAAGATAGTTCTTAGACGGCCTATTCTTTACTGCGTACGTATCCGCCAATAGATACAAAAGTATATTTATTGAAATAATCCAGAAAGTCACGAGTGGAACTCCACCCAGTGAGGCAAACTGGACAAAATAGATAAGATTAGTCTGAGAGTACCCTAAGGACCCCCATGGAAAGCCAAAAACAGAGGAGAGACTCCGCAGGAACTCTAACCCCCCAAAAACAAGGGGGAACAGATATATACGCTTCATCCTCCTTAACTTATTGTAGAGCATCCCAGAAAATCCAAAGTAACATGAAAGGTATAGCAAAAGCAGAAAATAACCTGCAACCATCTGAGGTACAATCTCCTTTTCTATATTCGAGAACGGAATCCAGGAGAGTAGAGTTGAAAAGAAGGCGATACCCATAATAAAACCTTTAAGGAATGGGTATTTACCATCCCTTAAAGAATAAAATAGAGGGATAAAGGCAATCCACGCTATGAGCGATAAACTATAGGGGGCAAACGATAATGTAAGTATTAAGCCACCTAACCCCGGAAGTAAAAAACGAGCAGAGGTCTTCACGAAAGTAAAATCTCCTTTTCTTCCTCTGCCGAACGGTATGCCGCATCTATTACTCGGATAACTTCATATGCATCCATCCAACCGTGATGGGACACAGACCTGTTCCTCACTGCCTCTATAAATTCTCCCATCATATTGTAATAGGAAGCTTTAACGGGATGTTTTGGGATATTCTGGGGAGTTATATCTAAGACTTTATTATCCTCTACTTTCTTGACCTTTAGAGGATTGAGTAATGCTACACCATCAGAACCATAAAGGTTAAAATAGGTGAAATCTCTTTCAAACAGTAATGTCCATCCTACCTCAATCATAAGGTAACTTCCGTCTCCGTAACGAAGAAAGATAATACCCGAATCCTCAATTTTATCGGTAGTGTGAAAACCTGCTACAACACTGGAAACATCCAATCCTACCAACCAGGATGCAAATCCAAGTATCTGTATACCAAGTGTCATGATGACCCCTCCCCCGGATTTCAAAGGATCCCTTTTCCAGCCATTTCTATCCTCATGTAAAGATTTCAGCCACCCTGCCTTGGCAAAGGAAAGATGCCCTAATTCTCCCGAAAGGATAATATCTTTTAATATTTTAACATCGGGTCTGAATCGCCCATTAAATGCAGCCATCAATATATTATCAGATGCATCCACCACTTTCCCCAGATCCTGAACTTCATTTGCATCAAGCCCGAGAGGCATCTCGCAGAGCACATCCTTTCTATACTCTATTGCAGAAATCGCCATTGGGGTATGAAGATAGTTAGGGGTTGCAATGATCACCACATCTATATCAGCGTCCCTCAGCATCCTCTCATAGTCTGTGTATACCTCCTTTATATGATACCTCCTTGAAAGCACCTCCACCTTCTCTCTGTTGGACTCACACACTGCTTCAAGCGTGAGATTTTCCATCTGTTCAACTACCGGCAAATAACCAATCTGGGCGACAGCTCCTGCACCCACCAATCCAACCCTTATTTTGCTATCCATTATCTCCTCCGATTATTACCCTGTTATCTCGTACTTCTAATTGTCCTTTTGCAAATAGATATATAGCCTCTGCATATATCCTGTGTTCTTCTAAAAGGATTCGCTTTGATAAACTTTCCTCTGTATCATCCTGATATACAGGCACTACCGCCTGGAGTATAATAGGCCCTTTATCAACGTCTTCCGTCACGAAATGGACTGTTGCCCCAGAGAAGCGCACACCTCGATCCAGTGCCTGTTCCTGTGCAGAAAGCCCTCTAAAGGATGGCAGGAGTGCAGGATGAATATTCATTATCTTCCATTTAAACTCACGAATAAATTTTCCTTTCAATATCCTCATAAATCCAGCCAGACACACAAGATTCACATGACAATCTTTCAGGAACCTTATATAATCATCCTCCGCTTCTCCAGTAAGGATGGGTTTGTCTGTGCGAGGATCTATATACATAGCAGGAACTCCTGCTTCTCTGGCTCTCGTAAGAGCGTAAGCGTTTGGTTTGTCTGAGATAACTATCGCTACTTCAGCAGCGATTAGAGAAGAAGCGCTTTTATCTATGATTGACTGAAGATTGGTTCCTCTACCAGAAACCAAAACACCAAGTTTAATGGGCATAAGGTTCCTCCTCTGTAATAGTAAAATAGACATCTTCAAGGGTTGAAGATGGACCTATTAGGAGTTCTTCTATCCTACCCACCTCTATTAAACTCCCTTCATCTATTACTCCCACTCTATCAGATATTTCTTCCGCAACATCAAGGGAATGAGTCGACATAAAGATAGTAGTTCCACTTTCTACACGTTTCCGAAGCAACCGCTTCACCGTCCTGGCAGAAACTGGATCCAATCCCACCATAGGCTCATCAATTACAATAATACCCGGGTTATGTATCAAAGCCTGGATAAATATCACTTTTTGCCTCATCCCGTGGGAATACTCGGATGAAGGAAGATCAATCCAATTCCCTACTCTGAACTCTTCGAATAATTTTTCCATCCCTTCTATTATCTCTTGGTGCTCCATCTTGTATAATCTAGAAACAAATATAATGAATTCGCGACCGGTGAGTTCAGGATAAAGAAACGGCTGGTCAGGTATATAAGCAATCCTTTCCTTGGCTTTCTCGGGAAATTCTAAAACATTAATATTATCAACAAGAATCTGTCCCTCTGTTGGTCTAATTAACCCAGCTATCATTTTTACTGTAGTGGTCTTTCCCGCTCCGTTTGGGCCAAGTAAAGTGAATAACTCTCCATCAGGTATAGAAAGAGTAAGGTTTTTAACAGCATAAAGGTTACCGAAACGCCTGCTAACTCTCTGTAACTCAATCATATTGAAGAACTGATATCCTCAATTTATTTATCACACGATAAAGTTTTGCTTGCTCTTTAAAACCACCATATTCCAGCTTAATATGGGCAGGATCAGCGATTAATTGACCAAAGGTTGGATCAGTTGCTACCCATTTCCCACCCACATATACTCCTACCCAGGCATGATAGTAGAAAGCTCCTCCTACATATACAACCCCGACCTCAACCCTTGCTGGGATGTCTACTGCACGCAGGAGTGCAACAGCAAGTGCTGAATGTTCATTGCAATCCCCTTCTTTTGATTTAAGTGCATCCAGCGCATTCGGGATTGAGAATGTTGGATTATCCCGTAAGGTTGTATCTACAAAGGTTACAATCCTCTTCACTGCCTCCCATCCTTTCTTGCCTCCTATAACATCAAGAGCTGTCTTCCCTACCAGTTCATCGTCAGACGGGACAAAGGGAGTAGGTTGTCTATAAGGTTCTACCTCCTCTGGTATCTCATCAGAGTCTCCAGGTGTTACTTTTTTAATGGTAAGTATATTCCCTCTAAGTTTTTGTCTGTCATCCTCTATTCTAAGGCCCGATAGATCCACTGAATCAAGGCGAACCTTGAGCATATTGAGCATCCTTGGATTTTCAATAGGTTTATCCACTCTAATTGCATAGGAATCAAACAACTTAAACCCAACAGTCTTTATATCAGAAAGGTTTACATCGGTTTCTCTTTTCATCACAAGTCCTATCGGGGATTCCTGTCTTATAAGATGACCTTCGCTCGAGACCCAAAAATACACATCAATACCAGATTGTTGAACTGCATATTTGGTGGCTGGCATTCCTTCTAATGTATCGTGGCCTAGATTCTCAATGCTTATATCAAAGATACTCTGGAGCGTTGGATCAAAGAACTGAAATGTTCCTGTTCTTCCAGTCTTAACCATTCCTTCAATCGTAGCCGGGAGATATGAAGACCTTAAGGGAAATTCCATTTCACGCTTATTCCCTCCAATCTCCATCTCCACACTCAATTTTTTCCCTATTTTTCTCCCATAGGCACTAAATACATATTCTCCCGAGACCATACGAAAATGAAAATCACTGAGATTATAATCCTTATCGGTATTGGTAACCACCTGATAACTAACTTCCCTTTCATAACCAGCGGCCGGGGCCATCTTCATATAGGTATTGGAATAAACCCTATATCCAACCTCTGTAGAATCAATCCTTGACGCAAGATATCCTACTTTATGCCCTTTTAAGTATATGCCCAACCACTCCACATTTGCTCCTTTCGAAAAAAAGGTATCAGGGAACAGTTCTTTTCCTGTACTGTTTCCTTTTTTTATAAAGAATATTAAACTTACGCCCCCTATTATAAAAAGCACAGGGAGGATTAACTTCAATTTCTTCAACATATCCCCCTTTTTAGGATAATATTACTGGAGAATAGAAAGTCAAGGGGAAGTCGCTTCGCTCCACACCCAGCCAAATTTTCAGACACAGATTTATACTGATACCAACTGATCAAAAACCCCTAAATCCTAAACTTGAACTAAGAACCAAGAACTAAGAATTCAAAATTCAACATTCAAAATTACTAATCTTGACCCTTTCTTAAATAACTGAGTACCGATAGTTAATTCCTATCTTCCAACCGAGACAACGGTTTTTCTACACGAAAAAGTATTACTATCACAATCCTTAACTGATAGAAAGACAACATACAATCCTGTATTAACCACATTCCCTCTATTATTCTTACCATCCCAGACCCACTCCCCCCCATCTCCTCCGTATACACCCTTTTTCTCTCTTAAAAGATGTGCTCTCCTATCATAAATTCTAACGGTTACATCATTTCTCACATAAGGGAGCCTGAAAGAAATTACACAACTTTCATCTAACCCATTTCCATCTGGAGTAAAATGCCGAGGAGTTACTAAAAGACCTACTTCTTCGGATTTATACTCGGCAAAGATGGAATTACGGTCACCAGGGGTTCCCCCGGACATTATAGATTGTCCCCAATTGGAAGAATTTTCACTCTCTATATTAGGACTTACCCTTTCTAATGTAAAATTCCTCTCTGTAGCACCAGCACTATATACGCATTCATCGATGAGAAATCTGTTTTCGTCAAGGACACATACGGTATCGCCGCTATTTGAAAGAGAAAGACCCACAGTTAAAAGAGGCGCAGGGATATTCCCGTAATATGCGTAAAACCTTGAGGAATCTGCGGCAATAACCAGATATCCTCCCCCAGGAACATGAATGCCCTTAGAAAGGAGATTCCCATCAACCCAGAAGGATTCAAGATAATAATCATAGTGAGAACGATTGTAGAGTTCTATCCACTCAACGCTTTCCTCCGGGGCAAACATTATCTCATTCAACACCAGATTTGATATACCCTTATCAATCCTTATTCTCCTAAATATAGTTTTATGCAGAAAATTAAAGCCCAGCAGGTATACACCTTCTTCTTCCACGATAAATTGAATCTTTACTATCGAGTCTTGTGAGATATTCAAAAGAGAACGAGAAATAAGCAACTCTCCCGAATCCATTTCTCTATCCCTATCCTCATCGTCAAATATACTTATAGTTCCACTCAGTATAGTATCCGCCGTGTTCTCTATCCAGACATTAACACTCCTACCAGCCACATATAAAGTATCCAGAGAAAAATCTGGAGGAGAGTATATCGAATTAATAAAGCCGGGAGTTGACCCGGCAGTATCCCTCGAGCAACCCCAGTTCTCCGGAATGTCGGGACCAGAAGGAGAAACTCTTTCAACAGAGAAACCATTCCCCGCATTGAAGGGATGATAATATGTGCTTACAGTATCTCCTTCAGGACTTATAAGGGCAATAGAATCGTTATTAGTCAATCCGTTCCCGATAGTAGTATTGCCGGGACGAAGCAACACACAGGAAGGTACTCCATATGGCATATAATTCTCACCAGAGTCTACATACTCGGGATCCATTATTAATGCAAACCCCCCGGGAGGAATACTCGTCCCTGAATCTCCGGAGAGAGCAGTAAAAGCAATAATATAATCGACTGCATCAAAATCGGTAATTTTCCAGTTGTGAAGATCTACTGCATCCACCCCATGGTTAAATATTTCGATAAATTCATTTCTATCCTCAGGCGAACCTGCTGCACCATCACTACCAAGTGGGTTTGGCATCACTTCGTTGATACAAACCATAGAGATTAACAAAAAGAACAATTCCATACCCTCGACAATATAGAGATAAACCCATATATGTCAAGAAAATCCACGAATTTTTCTTATGGATACTAAAGACCTTTCCCACCATAAGAATTCTCGGCAAATGGCAAACCTAAACGATGTGGAAAACTCGTTAATAAATGGATGATGCTATCCTATGATGCTGAATATCAAGATGTTACACTATCCCACTTATCCACATAGGTTTATCATAAATCCTTTATTCTTAAAGGGTTAGCAAGAATGCTATTCCATGAGCATTGCGATATCCTTTAGACCCCTTTATAGTAGCTAAGGTTGAAAAAAAACTAAACCAATTGTAAATTCTGAGCTTCAGACGTTTAAATTTTTAGAGAGAAAAATTTAGAATTATTAAGATTTCGAGAAGATTAGAAAAATCTATAATCAAATTTGTTGACAAAATGTTGATAACTACTAAAAACCATTTAAGCTTTTGCTGCTCAGAATATTACACGAAAAAGTTATACACATTTTCTATATAATCAGAGGGTAAGTACTGAATTATATTCTCTTTTCGCAAAAGTTGCTTACAGGACATTCCTCGCATTTCGGTTTTCTAGGTGAGCAGATATTCTGCCCAAGGGTAACAAGAAGGTCATTGTAAATAATCCACCATTCTTCGTGAAGTTTTTTTCTGAGGGCAAATTCTGTCTCTTCTGGTGTTCGTGTTACTACATATCCAAATCTATTTGAGATTCGGTGGACATGTGTATCAACACATATACCTGGTTTCCCAAATCCAAGGGTTATTACAAGATTAGCTGTTTTCCTCCCCACTCCTGGAAGCTTAAGTAACTCTTCTAAACTATCAGGGACCTTTCCATCATATTCCTTTATCAGCATTTCAACAAGTTTTGGGATTCGTTTTGCCTTTGTTTTATAGAACCCAACGGGATATATCAATTTTTCTATTTCTCCCGCAGTTAAACGTGACATCGCATGAGGAGTAGATGCCCTGTAGAATAGTTTTCTGGAGGCTTCTCTGGTAACCGCATCCTTTGTCCTTGAACTGAGCACTGTTGAAACAAGGATTAGGAATGGATTTTTAGTGTCCTTTGCGATCTGTGTTACAATAGGATCCTTCCATCTTTCATATTCCTTCCTAAGTATATTCAAAATCCTACTAATAGTTACATTATCCACAATTTTATTATATCACCATCTGCAGTGCACCCCATTATTTTGGACAAAAAGAAGACTTATATAAGTTACACTTTTCTGCCTCATTGTCAAGCTCTTTCTCTTCCGAGCCCTCGTACACAGCTCTCGGTGTTTGGTAGTTGAGACTCTGATGAACCCGTTCGGTCTCATGCCACGCTCTATAAAACTCCCAGGCTAGTTTAGATTCCCCAATATTCCGTTTCCAAATAAGATTTCTTTCATAAATCCTTCAATAACTTTTTGCTCCCTTATTTTGTAGTTCCTGGATTACTTCTTTGTAATTGATATAGAATGGCTATAACCCGACGAAAGAACCAATATGAGCGACCCTTCACTTTTATTCGAATTAGGACTTGACCTTCTGCTATTCTTCTATTAATTAAAAATAAATAGATGTAGTATTTATAAATAATATATGGAACAGCACCTCAAAGGATAGCAGGGTTAATTAATTACAAAAGGAGGAATTTCTATGACGGAACAAAACCAAATCTATGAAGAGGGAGTGGAAGAATACCCTAAAGCGGTAATAATCTTTGGAAATCTTATGATGATTCTGTGGATTGCCCTAGGAACTATTGCCTGCTGGTTTCTATATCCAATAGCAGCCTGGATTTATCTCGTGGTTGCGATAATAATAGTTTTTGGAGTCTTGCGAAAGTTGGTTTGTACAAACTGTTATTATTATGACAAATGGTGTTCTATTGGTTGGGGTAAACTCTCTGCTCTGTTTTTCAAAAAGGGTGATATTGAAGATTTTAGCTCGAGCACCGGCTTAAAAATCGCACCGATTACCTATGGACTTTTAACTTTAATCCCGCTTATCCTGATAATTATTTCATTTTTAAAGGGGTTTTTAATCTCTAAATTGATTGTACTGATCCTTCTGCTTGTGATTTCATTCTGGAGTGGTACAGTCAGTAGAAAAAAGACCTGTGCATTATGTAAGATGAGAATAATCTGCCCTGGAAGTGCAGTTAAATAAGCAAACATGATTGGAATTTGGCAAGACCTTTCAACTCACATCCCTTCACTTTTTATCTCTCGCAAAGACACAAAGAAACCAAAAGAAAAAGGAAGATAAGATTGGAGTAGATGAATATAAATACAAAAAAAGGATATATAAAAGGGATGACTATAAGGGAGATTGAAGCAAAATCCATATTACGCAAACACAAGAAAATCGATTCCTGGTTTATCTCCCATTACGGAATGAATTTATATAGAGGGTGCACCCATAACTGCGTGTATTGTGATGGACGCAGTGAGGGTTATTATGTGGAAGGAGAGTTTGGTAAAGATATTACCGTAAAGGTAAATGCCATAGAAGTCTCATCCCGAGAATTAGACCCAAAGAGAAAACGCACTCCTTTTAAACAAAGCTTTATTATGGTAGGTGGTGGCGTTGGTGATAGCTATGGACCAATCGAGGTGAAGTATCAATTGACCCGAAAAACCCTTCATCTTGTATATGAACACAATTTTCCCGTACATCTACTTACGAAATCAACGCTTATCAAAAGAGATATTGACATTCTAAAAAAAATCAATGAACAGAGTAGAGCGATTGTCAGCTTCAGTTTTTCATCAGTAGATGATAAGATAAGCGCTATCTTTGAACCTGGCGTCCCATCTCCAGGTGAAAGATTAAAGACACTCGCCTTTTTTAAGAAAGAGGGTATTGCCTGCGGTATGTTCCTCCTTCCCGTTATTCCTTTTATAACCGATACACCAAAACTAATAGAAGAGAGTGTAGGAAAGGCTGTAGATATTGGTCTTGATTTTATTATCTTCGGAGGGATGACATTGAAAAAAGGGAGGCAAAAAGATTACTTTTTTAATGTGCTAGAAAAATACTATCCACACCTCGTTGGAGAATACGAGAATATATATACGGGAAGTAAGTGGGGAAATGCAACAGGAGAATATTATAGCTCAATAAATCAAACCTTTAATAAAATTGCAAAAAAATACAAGATTCCAAAACGAATTCCACCCGTTCTTTATGGGGATATTTTAAGCGAAAACGATTTAGTAATCGTTATGTTAGAACATATCGATTATTTTTTAAAAATGGAAGGGAAAAGTTCACCTTATGGTTATGCAGCTTATTCAATTTCACAATTAAAAGAACCTTTATCTGCTATGAAGGGGAATTTACAAAAATTAAAAGGGGTTGGCAAAATAACAGAACGCATTATACTGGAAATACTCAAAACGGGAACTTCGGCTTATTATGAAAGATTGTCAAGATGAAGATTAAAATTATAAATCTAAACAAAGAAAATCTACGAGATGCACCATAGTTTGAGACGCATCCATTTAGCTGTAAGTATTGTGTTTATTGGGAATTTTCAAAAGAATGTGTTGATAAAACCAGGGAAAATAAGGAAGATATGTTTAAAGAGAAATTAAGATGGTTACGAAACGCAAACAAAGTATTTGGTAATTGTGGGAAGATATTATATGCAAATGAAATACCTATCGGCTATACACAATATGCACCAGGAGAACTTCTCCCCCACTCCGTTGATTATCACTCAGGACCAGTGAGTGTTGATGCCGTATTGATTTCATGTTTATTTATTCCTAATGAGGAATATAGAAGATTGGGAATAGGCACACGGCTTCTACATAATATTATTGAAGATTTGAGAAAAAGAGGAATAAAAGTAGTTGAAACATTTGCAAGAAAAGGTAACCCGGAGAATCCATCTGGTCCTGTGGAATTCTACTTGAAAAATGGATTTAAAATATTTAAAGATGATAAAGAATTTCCTCTTATGAGGTTAGTGCTATGAATATGAAAAAAGCATTCTTTGACAAACGAGCAGAAGAATGGGACGAAATGAACCCCCACGATTCTAAAAAATTGGAACGTATTGTAAGACTTTTATCACTACAAGTGAGCCAAACGGTATTGGATGTTGGTTCTGGAACAGGCGTAATGATTCCCTATTTACACCGATATTTAGGAGAAAAAGGCACAATTATCGCTGTTGATTATTCAGATAAAATGATATGTATTGCAAAACAAAAATATCCCCCTCGTGAATATCCCAATGTAAAATTCTTGCTTCAGGATGTCAATGAGATACCAATGCATCGCCAATATGATGCAATTCTTTGTTATTCCTGTTTCCCTCATTTTATAGACCAAAAAGCAACCATTCAGCACTTAGCAAAAGGATTGAAAAATGGAGGAAAATTAATGATTGCACATTCCGAATCCAGGAGTGCCATAAATAATCTGCATAAAGATGCAGGGGAAGAGGTAAGCAAGGATTTTCTGCCACCAATTAAGGAAATCGCGAAAATGATGGAATCCGCGGGATTAACCACCATTTTAGAAATAGATAATGATGAAATATTTATAATTATGGCAAAAAAAACAGAGTGTTGAAAATATAAAGTGAAAAAATCTTTATTTAAAAAAAGCAAAAACAAATCCGGTTTCCTTTCATTTATGTTTATCGCTATAGTTATCCCATATTTTTTATTTTCCCATCCTCATGTTTTTATCGACAATACAGTAACTATTATTTTCAACCAAGAGACCCTTGCAGGGATAAAAGCAAAATGGGGTTTCGATGAAATGTATAGCAGTACAATAAAACAAGACTTTGACTTAGATAAGGATGGTAAATTTAATAGTATTGAAATAAAAAAAATAGAGCAAGATGCATTCTCAAATCTGAGAAATTTCAATTATTTTACTTATATAGTGATAGACGGGGAAAATTTTGAGGTAAAGTATGTTAAAGACTTTTCTGCCTGGGTAGATAGTGGCATAGTTACTTATTGTTTTTTTATCCCTTGCCATATATCTACAACATCGTTATATAAAGAGATTAAAATATCTATGTATGATGTTACATATTTTGTTGATGTACTATTGGTAAGTGAAAATCCTGTTTGTTTTGAGGATACTTCTCAGATAGACCTTACTTATAGTATATTTGAAGATACCACAAATGCTTATTATTATGGACAAATATATCCTGAGACAATTATTTTGAAATTCAGGAAGAAGGAATGAAAAGATACATTACACTATCAATTTTTGTATTGGTCTTTACAATCCAATCTATAGTTTTCGCACAGGATAATCCCTTCATATCAAAGAAACCAGTAAAAAGAATTGAGAAATCCATTCAATATCCGCACTTTATGCAAAAATTTCTAAAGAAAATTTCTGTCCTTCAATACAAGCTAAATCAGAAACTTTCTGAGTTAACTAAAGAAATCAAAGAGAAAAATTCCAAAAAATCCATTTTTATTATTATCTTTATCACATTTATCTATGGTATGATTCATGCGCTTGGACCTGGACATGGAAAGACAATAACATTCTCGTATTTCCTCTCAGAGCAAGCGGATATTAAAAAAGGAATTATTGTTGGTAATTTAATAGGATTTCTGCATGCTGGTTCTGCATTGATTATAGTATTAATATTGTATTTTATTATCAAAAAATCTTTTATGCATTCTTTTGAAGATTTAAGCAGAATAATAAAATTGATAAGTTATGGATTAATCACATTAATAGGTCTATTTTTATTGGTCAAAACATTAGTTGATCTCCGAAGACAAGGAAGCTCTAAAGAAAGGAAGATTCAAGACGCTATGAATACTAAAAGTATAATTCCATTCTCCCTTGCTGTTGGTATGATTCCCTGCCCTGGTGCTATGATTATACTATTGTTTTCCCTATCCCTTGGTATTTTGTCGATTGGGATAATTTCAACATTTTTTATGGCTTTGGGTATGGCAACAACTATTTCTTTGGTTGGAATTTTAACAATTGTTACAAAATATTGGGCTATAAAAATTTTCCCCAGTAAGGGTAAAACTAAAGTAATATTCAAAACAAGTGCTTCAATAATTGGTTCTTTATTAATTCTATTAATGGGAATTTTCCTATTCACGAGTACAATTTAAGTAGTATTGAAATCAGGTATTTACTTTTCAAGAAATTTCAATATAATATCAAAAAGTTCAATAGGAAATTTCTTATAACGTAAAAATCGAGAAAGGAGGGACAATATGAAGATATTAAGTGCAAAGGGTTTGGTAGTTATTCTTGTCACAATACTTCTTGTGAGTACTTTCCCCCTGTCTGCTACTGGAGGGGGTGATATGAAAGGGTTCCCAGGCATACCTGAATATACCGGTGTCGATTACCTTTGGGTAACTGCTGAAGGTGAAGAATACAGGGAATCCTGGGAAAAGACACTAAAAGAGGAAGGGTACATCTGGTATCTATTTGGAAAGAAACTTGAAGAAGAATATGAGAAGGATGCTTGCGGCGTGGATAAAAAGATTATCGATTTTTATAAGGGGCAACTCAAAAAACGGGGCTGGAAGTATATCGGAGAGGGTATTCGTAAGCATCACTGGACCAAAGGAAAAGAGGGTATCAGTATAAGTTTTCCTGCTGATTGCACTATAGAATATAAACATATGAGTAGCGAGGAAGCGAAAGCAAACACTGCCAATCTGAATGAAGAAGAGTTTATCAAAGCCTTTGTGAAATGTATAATCTCGGCACAGAAGGTCTATGAAAAACAGGGGTTTAAAACGATAGGTGACCTTGAAGGTAAAATTTCCAAAATTATGAATGAGCAAAGCTACGAAGAAGGAGAAAAGTTTAGAGAAGAACTAAAACGAGAGGCAAAAGAAGCTATTAAAACGATACTGAAACCCTTTGGTGTTTCATTGGAAAGGCTTGTAGAACTGAAATCGGGTTATGGGAATGTAATCCAGAAATACTTTAGTGAACATGAAAACGAGATGATGGAAAATATGTTAGGGTTTTCAGTAATAAATTGAGTTGGATTAAATAGATTTAAGCAATATGGGATTTTTGTGAATGAGTGGCAATAAAATGAACTACAAGAGTTAATCAAACAATCAAAAAAGGGAGGTAAGAATGGTAGAAAAAACCGGATGTGAAAGAAACAGGGAAAGGTTTTGTCGACTTGCTATGATAACCCTGGCGATGTTGGTGGGTCTCATAAGTAGTGCCAATCTTTTACAGGCCCAGGAATTGAGCGAAGAGGTAGAAATGTCGGCTATGATGCAGTATACCCTGGAATACCGCTTTGGCAAAGACCTTAAGGTCGGAGACTTTGTTCAGTATCAGTTGGGGGAAGAAGATGTGCTTGAGTTGAAGGTTACCAAACAAGAAAAAGGTGGCGTGTGGATTGTTGAAGAATTTCCAGGTATGAAGATTCATCTTCTCCTTGATTTGAAGAGAATGAAACTTATAGCAGGCTTTGGAATTGATGATAAAGGTGAGAAACATGAAGCGAATCCACTGAGTGATAAAGAACTTGCAAAGGTAATCGAAATGATGAAAAAAGAAATGGAACAACAAGGGGCTTATTCTCAGTTTGTTTCCTGGAAGAAGGGTGAAGAAACAGAAAAAGTAGATGTTCCTGCGGGTTCCTTTACCTGTAGTTACTTAGAACCAGAATATTCTGAGCAGTACAAGAAGCAAATAGAAGATTATATCAAACTATTGCGGGAACATGGTAAGTCTGATGCGGAAATAGATGCGGAAATATCTAAAAATGAACCACGGCTTTACTTTAGCAAGGATGTGCCCAGATTACTGCCTATGCAAATTGCTATTGGTTGGGTGCCGTTCATCAATGCCTTTAAAGAAGTGAATGGTGGCATTGTAAAAGTTCCACATATGCAGTTAGAGCTCAAGGCCTATAGTAAATAGATGAAATAGAACGAAATTTTATCTGTTCATATTAAAAATAAAAAGGAGGTCGATAGGCTAAAGGGTTTTTAGTAAGTATTGTAAAGTATATTTATAAATCTACCTATATATTGAGGAAAAAACATTAACTTAAAACTACATCTACTGACAGTAAGGTTTTAATCTATTATAATGTTATCCATTTTCTTTTTGAATCTTAATAAAATCATATAGTTGCTAAAAATAGTTAAATAGTTGAGTTGTTAGCCCCACCCCGCACAATTCCATTTAATCAATAAACCTACATCCATTAGATATTCCGCATTTATAGAAATCTGCCCTTAGCCCTGTCTTTTTTGTATAGCCTTTTGATATCTGTTTTTGGAATTCATCTATTTTTCTATTTTCAACGAGTGCTATAGCACAACCTCCAAAACCTGCCCCTGTCATCCTGCTTCCGATACAACCCTCCACATTTAGTGCTTCAAAAACAACGGTATCGAGTTCAATGCCTGTAACTTCATAATCATTCTTCAGGGATTTATGGGAGGCGGTTAATAACCTTCCAAAAGAGACTACATCTCCCTTTTTCAACATCTCAACAGATTCCAGAACCCTTTTCTGCTCAGTTACAACATGACGTGCACGTCTTCTTAGAGTATCATCCCCTACATAATCATAAATATCGTCAATACTTGTTTCGCAAAGGTTCTCAATATTGCGATGTTTCCTTAATATATGAAGTACTTTTTTACACTCTGCCCGGCGCTTATTATATTCAGAATCCGAAAGAGACCTCTTTTTATTGGTATCGATTACAATGAGGCTATATTTATCGAGGTAAACGGGTATGTACTTAAACTGCAGGGTGTTACAATCTAATAGAATTGCATTATCTTTTTTCCCCATTACAATAGAAAATTGGTCCATAATGCCGCAATTAACCCCTATAAATTCATTTTCAGCCCTCTGGCAGAGACGTGCCAGGTTAATCCTATTTATCTTATCCTGGAATGCCCTGTAGAGTAACATATAGCCTGTTAAAATCTCTATGGATGCTGAAGAAGAAAGCCCAGAATTAATAGGTAGGTTGCTCGCAAATAGTATGTCACAACCACTAATAGAATAGCCTTCATCCATGAGGTATTTTATAACGCCACAGGGATAATTACTCCATTTACATTGTTCGTCATATTTTATATCTTCAGAAAGGTTTATAAGTATTTCACCATCTGCATTCAGGGAGCGGAGTTGTATAATATTATCATCTCTATATCGTATAAGACCGTGGGTCCCAATGGAAAGCGCTAAAGGTAGGACATAACCCCCATTATAATCAATATGTTCACCTATTAAGTTTACCCTCCCCGGTGAGAAAAAACAGTAAATCTGGTCACCGCCACTATAGAATTGACGAAAGAGGTCCTTAATTCTTTTGAGTTCAATCATTCTAATCTTATTCTATACTTTTTTATTATCTTTTCAACTCTATTTCCATATATAAATATGCCACAGAGACAGTCGCTTTGCTCCACACCCAGCCAAATTTTTAGACACAGATTTACACTGATATCAACTGGTTAACCCCTAAATCCTAACCCCTAAAACCTAAGACCTCGTATGTTATACCTTATACATAAGGGTATGATTATTGTGGAGAAACGATATAATCTAATGGATATGTTGGAAGGTTTAAATAAAGGGGTAAAGAGAAGGCCCCTAAGACCTCGCTT
>Ga0315533_1000353_pt1 | contig 41107 bp, 41 predicted proteins | sample SalMarSW160130MG_FD_203081 | JGI IMG/M metagenome (GOLD analysis project Ga0315533, IMG submission 203081) | Salt marsh sediment microbial communities from the Plum Island Ecosystem LTER, Massachusetts, United States - Salt Marsh Sediment SW1601-30 ...
AAGCATATCCGTGTTGAATCAAAACAAGAACTGAAAGAAAGAATCCTCAAAGGCATTGCAGAAATCAATGCCGAGCCTGTTGTTCATCGTTGGAAAAAGTTCGATTTGGCATTAAATTAAATTGTAAGTATTTTGATGAAACCTTATACTAGGTATGCTTCAACATCACCGTCAATCTTTTTGCCAGAAACTTTCTAGGTTTATTTCCGTCGAGATAAAGTCGCATTAAATTCCTCTTCAACAAGCTGTTTGCGAACTCGATCGATTGTATGGGCAGTTACGCCAAATGCCTCGATGATTAATTCGTCTGACCAACGAGGATGGTTATTGCTTTGTTGCGCCTTAAATAATATCTGTCCTCTGGTAAACATTCATGCCGAGCCTCGATCCGAGTTTATCAATTTCGTTAAAGCCTTATGTTCCTCCGCGGATAACCGAATAATGTATTTTTCCATAGCTTTTCTCAAGGTTTTGTATGGCATGATAAAGGTTGTCTTGAGGAAATACGCTATATATCAAAACAAAAATCAAGTTATTGACCCAGTATAGTTATTTTGACATGAAACTTGTGTCATGTCAACCTTGTAATGTCGTTAATAATATGGTATATTTTCTTCATAATCAACCTGGGAGGATTGGATATGAAGAAATACATCGTGACACTTACCAAAGATGAGAGAGAAGCTCTTGTGGCGCTTACTTCTAAAGGCAAACATAAATCACAAAAAATCCTCAACGCTCTGATTCTACTTGGCTGCGATGAGGGCGGGTACCAGATGAAACGTTCGACCAACGAAGAAATGGCCCGCGTGCTGAACATAAGCATGAAAAAGATCGACCGCGTGAAGAGGAGATTTGTCATAGAAGGTATAGATGTTGCCCTCAATGGGAGAAAGGCAAGTCGCATCTATGCCAAAAAGGTAGATGGAGATTTTGAAGCCCATTTGGTTGCATTGAGTTGCAGTGAACCGCCCAAGGGTTTCGCAAGATGGTCCCTGAGGTTGTTAGCCGACAAGGTTGTCGAGCTTAACTACATTGATGGAATCTCCCACGAAGCGGTCCGCCGCATTCTAAAAAAAACGAGATCAAGCCTTGGCAACGAAAAGGATGGGTAATCCCACCGGAGCAAAACGGTAGCTTTGTTGCTAACATGGAAATGGTGCTGGATGTTTACAAGCGCCCGTTCGATCCATGTTATCCGGTTGTATGTATGGACGAATCCCCAAGGCAGCTAATCGCGGAGACAAGGGTTTCTATCCCTGCATCGCCTGGGCAGTCGGCCAAGTATGACTATGAATATAGGCGTTGCGGTATGTGCAATGTTTTCCTCGCCTGCGAGCCATTGGCAGGAAAGCGCATGGTGAAGATCACCGAAAGAAAAACCAAGCGTGACTGGGCTTATTTTCTGGAAAAGATTGCAGATCAATACGAAACAGCGGAAAAAATAACGCTGGTTATGGACAACCTGAACACGCACGCCCCTGGGTCACTTTATGAAACATTTCCTCCGGATAAGGCAAAGGCAATATGGGACAGGTTCGAGTTTGTGTACACCCCGAAGCACGGGAGCTGGTTGAATATGGCCGAGATAGAGTTGAACGTGCTCACGGGACAGTGTTTGAATAGAAGAATCGATGACATCGCGGTTGTCAGGAAAGAGGCACTAGCATGGCAGAAATACAGAAACAATAAAAATGCGAAGGTTAATTGGCAATTCACAGCCGAGGATGCCCGGATAAAGCTATCTCGGCTTTACCCGACACTTGAAGATTGACATGACACTAGCCTATCTTAATGACATGTGGAAAAAAACAGAAACTTCCGAGTTTTTCTTTTCTGACGTGGCCAAAGATATTATCAAAGACATATTAAATGGAATGATGATTTGTTAATCGATTTGCGATGTATTTACCGACATAAATAAATTTTTAGCAAGGAGGATCATGAAAAAGGAAGCAAGAAAGATAAAACTTATTGAAAAGGCTTATAAATATGGATTTGAATACGAGAAAACCTACAAAGGTTGCTCTCAGTCTGTAATCGCAGCCATACAGGATACTTTAGGCATCAGAGATGACAGTGTGTTCAAAGCGGGTACTGGATTGGCAGCAGGGGGAGGCTTAACAGGTATCGGGGTCTGCGGGGGATATGTTGGAGGAGTAATGGTCCTTAGCCAGCTCTGCGGTCGCGAGCGTATGAAGCTTGAGGATCCCGAACGAATTCGATTTGAATCTTATGATCTTGCCAAAAAGTTGATAGATGAATTCATCCGTGAATTTGGTACTATTATCTGTCGAGACATCCAAACCCTAAAATTTGGACGTCCTTATTATATAAAAGATCCAGAGGATTTTAACAAATTTGAAAAAGCTGGCGGCCATCATGATAAGTGTACTGATGTGGTGGGAAAGGCCGCTCAAATGGCTGTGAGATTAATCTTGGATTGTGGGTTAGTTACTTTGCCGAAACTGTGAGCTTCAACATTTAACTTGTAGATTTTACTCTTAAAATTAATGTAATGTCAATATACAAAAATGTTATACAAAAATGTTATTTTACGAGATGAAATCGATGAATATTTTTAAACTTTTTGATTTACATGACAGAGTGTCCATTGTTACAGGAGGAGGTGATGGGCTGGGTCGGATGATAGCAACTGGTTTAGGAGAAGCGGGTTCTGATATTGTTATTTGCTCAAGAAAATTGGAGAAGTGTGAGGAGACAGCACACGATATTGAGAAATTAGGCGTGAATGCCATAGCCGTCCAATGTGATATAAGTAGTGATGAAGGTATTGACAGAGTTGTTAGTGAGTCTTTGAAAAAGTTTCAGAGGATCGATGTTTTGGTGAATAATTCTGGACGAACCTGGGGCGAATCTCCCGAAGATATTCAAACTGAAGACTGGCAAAAGGTAATTGACCTGAACATTACAGGAAGCTTCCGATGTACACAAAAAGTTGGAAGGGAGATGATTAAACAACAAAGCGGAAAAATCATTAATATTTCTTCCTATACTGGCCTTAGAGGTAGTGATCCTGAATACGCAAATGCAATTCCGTATAGCACATCTAAAGGTGCTATAATCATTTTTACAAAGGATTTAGCTACAAAATGGGCAAAATATAATATCAACGTTAATTGTATTGCACCTGGCTGGTTTCATACTAAAATGGCGGAGTGGACTTTAGAAAATAAGGGAGATATCATACTTTCCAGGCTTCTTATAAAAAGATTTGGGAAAGAGGATGACATTAAAGGAGTAGCAGTCTTTTTATCGTCGAAGGCTTCAGATTATATGACCGGACAAATCTTATCTGTTGATGGAGGTATAACAGTTTGGTGAGCCTTAAGAAACGATATTTTAAACGGCGAAGAGCATTCATTTTTGATTTGGTATTTGAGGAACTTCAAACGATGTTTCGAGAAATTGCTCTGCAGCGCTCAAGATATCCCTTACAAATGCCAAGACCACCATGCCATTTAGGCCTGCTATTTAATCAGTTGATCTCAGAATAATATTAATTCAAAGGTTAGGGCTCGATACTTGTGTTAATAATTATCTGAAAGGTAAAACTTGGGTATGCTGAAAGGAAGAACAGGAGGATTTCTTAAAAGCCGAGGATTACGAGTAATTATTCTTTCACAATAACAATCAAATTTGCTTGGTAAGGCATGGCATATAATCAGGATGCCAAAATCCCGCCATCTATAAGGAGAACGGAGCCGGTTGTAAAACTGGCAGATTCTGATGCAAAATACAGAGCTGCACCAACAATCTCATCTACTTCACCAAAGCGTCTGCTGGGGTTCCTTTGGAGTAAATTTTTTGATATCTTGTCCGAAGCCCGCATTCCTTCGGTAAGATCGGTGGCAAAATACCCTGGGGCTATCACATTCACTGTTATATTATATTTCTCAGCCCATTCAATCGCCAATACCTTTGTCATCTGAATGAGCGCCCCTTTGTAGCGCAATAGGCGATCTGCCGTGGTAATGCTACTAGCCCACCGACCGAGGCAATATTGATGATACGGACCCAGTTTTGTTTCATCATGATCTTGCCAGCTTCACGGCACAAGAGAAAAGGGGACAGCAGATTAGCTTGAATAACCTCTTCCCACATCTCTTTTGTTACCTCTTCTGACTTTTTAACCCAGGGACTGATACCTGCATTGTTGACTAAGATATCTATTCTTCCATATCGTTCTGTGGTTTTTTCTATTAGGCTGTATATGTCATTATCTCTGGTTAAATCGCATTTGACATAAAAGGCTTCACCACCAATTGCCTGAATCTCTTTTACCACCTCTTTTAAAAGATTCACGTTTGGTGCAGCGACCCCTACTTTTGTCCCTGCCTCGCCAAATGCTAGGGCAATAGCTTTTCCAATACCTCGGCTGCCTCCTGTTATAATAGAAACTTTCCTCCTTAAATCAAAGAGATTAGGTATACTCATCTTGTACCTCCTATAAGATTATAGCCTTTTGGTTTAGTATCCGAAGACTGCCACTTTTACCTTCGAGGCACTGATATTGAACAACCTGATGCAGACCTTGTGGATCCAAAATGGGTTCGCAAAGCGGCAGTCGCATATGCACACTGCTATGTGATCGCCTGCATGCAGCAAGCCTGACTATGCCAGCATGCCACCATCACAGACTATGCATGTTCCTGTGGTAAAGGATGCAGCATCGGATACCAGGTAGAGCACTGCGCCTGCCATCTCGCTCGGCTGTGCATGCCTGCCCAAGGGTATCTGTTTTACTGCATAATCATAGATTTCCTTGGTATTTATAAGCACGCTGGAAAACTCAGTCTCAGTAAGGCCTGGCAGCAAGGCATTCACCCGTATGTTTTTGTTAGCAAGTTCTTTGGCAAAAGCCTTTGTCATGGAAATAAGCCCTGCCTTGGTGATGGCGTAGATACCTTGCATGATTTGTGGACTTAAACCGCCTATAGATGCAACATTCACTATAGAGCCCCCACCTGATTCCATCATCAATCGTGCTGCATGTTGGATCATAAAAAAAGGCCCCTTGAGGTTTACATCATTAGTCTTGTCCCATACGCGCTCATCAGCATCTATCATATCCCCGAAATATGGGTTAGTGGCGGCATTGTTCACGAGTATGTCAATCTTGCCGAACCTGTCTCTCACCTCCTTGAAGAGCGTTTCTATCTGCTCCGGATGGCCCACATGACAGGTAATGGCCTCCGCTTTGCCGCCATTTTCCTTTATCTTCTCTACAACGCCTTTGAGGGCATCTATCTTCCTGCTTACAAGTATGCAGTACGCACCATAGTCAGCCAAGGTCACAGCTATGGCTTCACCGATACCCCTGCTGGCCCCTGTGATAAGGGCAATCTTGCCTTTTTGAGAAAAATTAATCATACATGAACCTCCTTTAGTAGGGCCGGTGGCCTAGTCCCCGCAAAAGTTTAACTAACTTTAAGGCCAAGTCCAGGGGATTATCGTAATAAACAGTAGCGACAATAGATTTGCTCATTCTGGTACTCCTTTTGTAGGACTCATTTTCCCCTCATGAGTTTTCGATATTTCTCTAACATCTTTCTCGGGGTCACGGTCGGTCTATCATATTTAGGAAGCTCTTTCTCTATCCCGAACAGGTATTTCGCTATGCTCTTCAGGCTCTCAACATCATATCGGTTCATCATGGTAATTGTCTCCATCTGGGGGGAACCACCACCATGTAATCCTGCTGATTGCATCACGCCAGCGAGCTCTGAGATTATCAAGTTTTCAATACCTCTGAAGCATCGGTGTTGATTCTCCGCAGAGATCTTGGGATTCCTCATGAGATATTTATTTGCCAGTGCACCTGTATCTTCAGAGAAAAATTCTTCCTCAAAGGGCATGGTAGAACACAAACCTCCGGCAAGGTCAGAAACTACTTTATATTCATTATAAATTTCTTCTCCAGCCAGTCTCCTGCCGGCATTCGTTAAGACCTCATCTGGTATATATGTTCCTGATCCGGATTTTTCACCGCGGTAGGCACTCATCTGGCCAGCCGCAAAGACAAGCTCTGCAGTGCCGATCAGGTGCGATAGTTTATCCCTGACGTGGTCTTCTTTTTCAATATCACTGTATTCAGATACCAGCGCTGCTGCACTGGCAAGTACTTCTGATATGGCAGGCTTACATCCTGTGTAGGAATGCCGGTGATAGTGGGCGAAAAGCAGGGCAAGGAATCCAGCAAAAGGCGTTTGCCTTGGATCTCCCTTGCCATCCAGAAAGACCCTTTCCCGGGGAACGAAGACATCGTCAAAAATGGTGAATGACTCGGCATCTCCGAGTTCTGCAATAGGAGCCTTCAGGTATTTTCTTTTGTGATGATATGCGGGCCTAATAAGCATTTTTACCCTTTCCCAATCAGAAGGAACGGCAAATGCAACGGCGTAGTCGTGATCTTTTTCAGTCATGAATCGAGTGGGGATGGCTATTATTTCATCGCTTACCGGTGCAGTGGTATTATCGATCTTTGCCCCTCTCACCACAATACCATCGGGCCTGCTCTCGATTATTCTGAGGTAAAGATCAGGGTCAGATTGCTCGTGAGGTCTTTTTATCCTATCACCCTTGGTATCAGTTTGTGCACAATTGGCACATATATCATTATCCTGCCAGTATCTAAGATACTTTAAAAAATTTTGGTTTGTATCAGTGCCGAGGGATTGATCCATTTCATAGGCAACTACAGAAAGGGCGTTCATGGCATCAATGCCCATACACCTCATGATGCAGCCGCCCACCCGGTGACATAAGAGTCTTGTCATCTGTTGCTTTTTCAAAAGGTCATCCACACTTTGATGAATGTGGGTGAACCTGCTAATTTTCTCCCCTGTTAAATGGGATGTTGCGGTACACAGGTCCTCCCATTCCGGATCATTCGCCCTGTCATAGGTCTCTTTGATAACCCGTAACTGACCTGCAATCCTCTCATCCGTCCTATCTATCTTCTCGCCACCCATATACATATTCCTTCTTAGTTTTTTCAAACGCCCATAATACTCATCAAAAGTCTTTACCCCCATGATTATCCTCCTTTTATACTTACCGACAGCCTTTACTAATCTTTATAAATGGTTTCCCCTGATTCGGTCATTTTTTTCAAACCACTCAAAAATCTATAATATCATATTTAGACTGAATTTTGAATTATTTGTGACGAGTATTAGCATTTTACTTTGTGGTGCAAATGAAGCTCTCTAAGATTTCGGGATATATGAGGATTGGAATTTCCTATTTGACTAAGTTAATTTCTCCTTTGATGTTACTGTGCAGAATGCCCCAATTTCCTTGACAGATCAACAAGATAAGAATAGCCTAATTTCAATTCTGGACGCTCTCATTATTGAGCATTGAGGTTTTTTCTTGATTCTGTTCCTATGAAAGAAGGATACAATTGATGCATATATATGAAAAAAATAAAGGGAGAATTAATTAATATATGTGGGACCGTGAGATAAAAGAGCTGGAAAGAAGAAGGAATATCGCCCGTCAGATGGGAGGCGAAAAGAACATTGCCAAACAGCACGGAATCGGAAGAATGACTGTCAGGGAGCGGATAGATGCCCTGGTTGATAAAGGTTCATTCCTTGAAAGGGGTATTCTTGCAGGAGTTCCGACTTATGATAAAGATGAGAAAGACAGCCTTATTGACCTTATTCCGTGCCCTTTTGTAATGGGTATAGCAAAGATAGACGGCCGCCGTGTCACTTTGCATGGAGACGATTTCACTATAAAGGGAGCCTCTGTTGGAAGAATGTATAAGGCCAAGGGGGCCTATTTTCTAAAGATGGCTCGTGCCTTACAGCTTCCTATAGTAAGATTGTTAGAAGGCGCTGGTGGTTCAATCAAAGAAATTTTAGAGATAGGATATACCGAGCTCCCCAGCTCAGGAGATGAATGCACCCAGAATCGTGTCGAGGTGATGTCTGAGGTACCGGTAGTTTCTGCGGGCTTTGGATCGGTAGCAGGTTTAGGCGCCCTGTATATGGTCCAGAGCCATTTTTCTGTTATGGTAAAGAAACAGGCACATGTGTTTGTTGGGGGGCCACCTTTGGTTAAATCTGCCTTTGGAGAAGATATAAGCAAAGAAGAACTTGGGGGGTACAAACTACATACACATCTCACAGGTGTAGTAGATAACGAGGCTGAAGATGAAAATCATGCTCTCGAGCAAATCAAGACGTTTCTATCGTATCTTCCATCAAATGTCTGGCAAATGCCGAAACGCCAGCATGGTGGCAGTGATGATCCAAAGCGCCGAGAAGAGGAACTCGTTTCCATTATTCCCAAAAACGTTAAGAGACCTTACGACATACGAAAAATCTTGAACCTTGTACTGGATCGTGGTTCCATCTTCGAGATTGGAAAGTACCAGGGGCAATCGCAGGTTACAGCGCTGGCCCGACTGGATGGATACCCGGTTGGGGTACTGGCAAATGATCCAAACTTCATGGCAGGTTCATTTAATTATGACGTTGCAGAAAAGTTTACCCGATTTATAGATATGTGCGATACCTTTCATCTACCGATAGTAAATCTTTCGGATCAACCCGGATTTACCATAGGGAAACAGGCAGAGGAATATGGAACTATCCGTAAGGGTGTGAGGGCAAGTTTTGCCATTGTGCAGGCCACCATACCTCTTGCAGTGGTATATTTAAGGAAATGCTTTGGTGTGGCTGGAGGAGCACAGAAAAGCGGCATTCGTTTAAGCTGGCGTTATGCCTGGCCTTCAGCAGTGTGGGGCAATATACCGGTAGAAGGAGGCGTCTATGCAGCGCATCGGGCAGAAATAGAGGCAGCAGACGATCCGGAAGCTTATCTCCGTGACTTGCAGGACACATACCGAGCAATTCAATCACCTTTCCGAACTGCTGAGGCTTTCGGCATTGAAGACATCATTGATCCCAGGGATACAAGACCGCTTTTATGTAACTGGATCGAAATGGCCTATGAAATTGAAAGAAAAAACCTGGGAATAAAAAAGAGGGGTATGAGGTGTTGATCACGGATGGGCCAAGTGAACGAATAAGTTAGTTTTAGAGCAAAAGGAATCAAGGGAGTGAATTGATGAAAGAATATAGTTTCTGCCCGATTTGTGGAACGACGCTTCAAATAGGAATGATTGATGGGAAAGAAAGAAAATATTGTCCTCAATGTGATTTTGTCGATTATAAAAATCCCTTGCCAGTTGCATTGGCCATTGCGATAAAGGGTAAAGATTTCTTATTAATTAAAAGAGGGATACCGCCTAAGAAAGGTATGTGGGCTTCACCTTCTGGTTTTATTGAGATTGGAGAAACAGCAGAACAAGCCTGTCTAAGAGAGCTAAAGGAAGAAACAGGGGTCTCTGGCGAGATAGTGAAGTTGGTTGGGGTAGTTAGGCGAGAGGACAAAGAAATTTACGGTGATATGCTGATAGTGAAGTATCTGGTCAAGGTTACGAATGAAGAATTAAATCCGGGGACTGAGGCAGAGGATGCAAGATTCTTTAGTGTGGCAGAATTACCCGGCTATTACCTTGAGCTTTTTAAAGAGGTTATTGAAGAGGTTCAAAATAAATGATGATAGAAGTTACAAAGAAAGATCAGGAAGAATTCAGGATAAAGCTGGAGGAGAGGGGAACCAGCAAGGAGTACGTGGTGACTTTGGGAGATAGTTATTATCAAGATTTAACCCATGGTAAGATCTCAAAAGAGGAATTAATACAAAAGTCCTTTACGTTTCTACTGGAAAGAGAACCTAAAGAATCTATCCTTTCCAAATTCGATTTGAAAATTATTAGAAGCTATTTCCCTGAATTTGACGAAGAAATAAGGAGAGCTATCAAAGAATAGCAATAGAACTTTTTCTTTATGATTCATCTGCCTTCGAAAATTTTCTCAAAGATAATCCCCATGAACGGGGAGAGGTAAGATTCCTGGAATCAATTATATTTACGCTTATAATCTAAACGAAAGGAAGAACTATCCCCACTTACGGCTATAAATGCAAAGAATGCGGTAAGGTGTTTGAGGTTTTCCGCCGTTTTAGTGCACGTATTTTTTTATCCATTCGCAATATGCTCTTTCTGTATGAATTGAGTAATGATGCAGCCGCATCGCATCCCAAACTTCATCCAATGTCTTCCGACCTTTTCTTATTGACATAATTAAAAGATAGTGATTCTTTGTTTATTATTTATTTCAACTTGAATTTTTTTAATCAAACTGAAGTAGATCGACCATATTTATAGCAATTATTGAACGATCAAATTTTAAATTACGTTTGATTGATATTGGTGCAAGGCAAATTTGCTTGTCAATCAATGGTTCGCTGTCTGAAAATTAAAGAAATCTACCTCTTGACAATGTTCACATATTTGTTTACCTTATAATCATGAAAACAATCTCATTCTATCGGACTGCGTCAGGCAAATGTCCTGTTAAAGAACACTTGGATAGCCTGACAGACACACAGGCGACCAAAATAGCATGGGTATTGAAATTGATTCGAGAGATTGATCAGGTTCCATCTAAATACTTCAAGAAGCTGGTCAAGACAAACGATATTTGAGAAGCCAGAGTTGATGTGGGAAGAAACACCTTCCGTCTTCTTGGCTTCTTTCATGGTCAAGAGTTGATCATACTGACCAACTCCTTCCAAAAGAAGAGCCAGAAAATTCCTTTAAAGGAGATTAGACTGGCAGAAAAGCGAAAGAAAGAATATTTGAGCAGGAGGTAGACAGATGGACGATCTGGATAAATATATTGAAACAAGGAAGAAGCAGAGCCCCCAATTTGCAAAAAATTTTGACAAAGGATATGAGCAATTCAAAATTGGTATTCTCCTGAAGCAGGCTCGTCTTGAAGCGGGCCTCACCCAAGAGCAGGTGGCAAATAAATTGCGTACCAAGAAATCCGCCATCTCCCGGATTGAAAATCATGCAGAAGACATCCGCCTCTCTACATTGGTGAATTATGCTCAAGCGATAGGTAAACATCTCCAAGTCGAAGTTGCCTAAAAGCAGCGAACAAAGGCATTGAGATGGACTGGGAAAATCCGGCAACTTTTATCTCTTTTGCACAGGCCGTCTAAATAGCAACCTTTTGGTGTAGTTTCCAAGGTTATCGCATGCTTTTCGCAGCCACTCATGCCTGCCGTTATAATCGCGGAAAACTATAAAAAATGTCGAAAGGAAAGAATATATAGGAATGGGAAAAGGCTAAGAGGCGTTATCATCTTTATGATATCCATATTCAAATGGCTCGTGAGTTAGGAATGAGCCCTAAGAAATTTGGTGGCATTGCAAATCATAAACAACAATCTTGGAAAGCCCCTATGCCTGAATTTATTGAAGGCCTATATTTCAAGCATTTTAAAAAAGAAAAGCCAGATGTTATTAAGTCTTTGGAGTAGAGTATAACAGCATGAAACTAATAAGGAAAAAGCCAAAAATCAAACAGGTTTTGACTACCTGCTCATGGTGCGGATTTAAGATCGGAAACGATGGGCCAATATACTCGATAGGGTGCAAAAAACGTCCGGGAGTGAATATTTCAAAATATGAAGGCCAAATTATGCCCATAAAAATGGCTACTTTAGGCAAAACAATATGGGCAATAGTCCCTCCTGAAGAATCCGATGCAAGAAAGGCCGGCAATGATTTCCTTTTTACATTGTGCTCAGAAGATTGTGGGGATAAACTTAAAGAAACATTAGAACTGGAAAAGGAGATAGGAGAACTGATCTTTTCGTCCGAGCATATATGTTGATATAGGGAAAAAAACTTGTTAGTCCACCCGACTGGTGTTCGGCCGGCGCTTCACACCAGACGGTGCATTCCATCCTTCTTTATACAAAAAATAAAATGGAGGAATGGTATATGGATCAGAAATCATTTTTTAATAGGGTAACTAATGGGAAAAAAGACATAATCCAAGAAATTATTGATTTAATGAATCAAAATGATATTGAATATTCTGTTATAGGAGGGCTTGCAGTAAATGCGTATGTAGAATCAGTTGTCAGCCTTGATTTTGATATTGTTGTAGTAGCTGATGGTATAGATAAACTCATCGAATTAACAAAAGTCAACTTCAAAATTGAGAAATTTCCGCATAGTATTAATTTAGGAAGCAAAGATTCAGATGTCCGAATACAAATACAAACAGACAAAAGATATCAAGATTCCATTGAAAAAGCATCGGTCAGGGATATGATGGGGTATCAAATGAATGTCGCATCATTAGAGGATGTATTAACTGGCAAAATCTGGGCGTATTCGGATAAACAGAGACTAGGTAGCAAACGACAAAAAGATTTATCAGATATTATGAGAATTATAGAATCATTTCCAGAACTAAAACCAAAATTACCAGAGACAATAATAGAAACTATAAATAGATCAGCATAACAAATCGCTCAACCAGAAATTTACTCGCTGCGTTCAAAAATTCCAGTTATATTTTCCCTTTATTTTTCTTGATTTATTCTATGCTTTTATCTGGCAAAGTGAAACGCCATTGTCTTTCTTAGTGGGCATGTGCGTCATTAGATTGTTTGTAAAGTAAAAATCTCAATTATCTGGTGCTTTTTGCGGAAAAATGCTTGCATTGTTAATCTATATATTTCATGTAATTTTAAAGCGCCATTTTAAAAATACATGTATGAATATAAAAATTACGATTCAAGAAATGCCCTGTAGCCCTTATATGTCATATAGATATCCCCTTTGTGGGAGATCTCGAATGGTGAATGCATGGACAGAACTGCAGGACCGCAGTCAATAATCTCCATGCCATATGTGGCAAGGAATTTTGCCACTGTTCCACCACCACCTTCATCTATCTTTCCAAGCTCTCCTGTCTGCCACACCACCTTCTTTTTATTAAATAGGTTTCGAAGCCATCCAACATACTCGGCATTCGCATCACTTGCACCATATTTGCCTCCTGCCCCTGTAAATTTTGTCATGCATATACCATAGCCGAGTCGTGCAGCATTTCTCTTTTCATGGACATCCTGAAAATCTGGATCAAGGGCGCCATTTACATCTCCTGAAAGGGCTCTTGAATTCATAAGAATTTTGTGAATTTCGTGGTAAAGGGGTTCTTTGCCGTGAGCGACCATAAGGTCGGCGAGGACGCTTTCTAAAAACCTGGATTTGGCCCCTGTTGCTCCGTCACTTCCAATCTCTTCTTTATCAACGAATAGAACCAGGGCTGTTTTCTGCGGATTCTTAATATCAATTATTGCCTTGAGACTGGTAAACACGCAGGAGCGATCATCATGGCCATATGCGCCAGTCAGACCCCTGTCCCAGCCAACATCTCGCGCCACTCCAGCAGGAACAACCTCAAGTTCAGCGCTTATCAAATCCTCTTCAACAAGGCCAAATTTCTGGTTCAAAAGGTTTAGGATTGCCAGCTTGAATCTATCTTTCGTGTCTTTATCCCCAAAAGGGATAGAACCGACCATCAGGTTAAGCTTTTCTCCAACAAAGGCATCAGAAACCTTTTTGTCAGTCTGCACCTTTTTTGCTAAGTGGGGAAGGATATCAGATACAGTAAATACAGGGTCGGAATCATCCTCACCAACAACAATATCGAGGGAACTACCGTCTGAACGGATTACTTTTCCATGAATTGCAAGGGGTCTGGTGAGCCATTGGAATTTTTTTATACCCCCATAGTAGTGAGTTTTCATGAATGCGAGATCAACTTCCTCGTAAAGTGGATTTTGTTTAAGGTCGAGCCGAGGAGAATCAAGATGGCTGACAATAAGGTTAATGCCTTCATTTATAGGTTTCTTACCAGATATAGAGAGGGCAATTAATTTTTCCTGAAATGTCTTCATTAGCTTTATAGGGTGTCTGCTTGGAGGATTTGGAGAGAAACCATTTTCAAGGGCGATCTCAGAAATTATTTTAACCGCCTCCCTTTCTGTCTTTGCCTTGTTTAAGAAGTTTTGATACTCTTTATCAAAACCGAAAACCTGCTCTTTTTCTTTCGTATCTGCTACATCCCAAAAAAGCTTGGGTTTAGAGATTAATTTTTCCGTTATTTTTTTTATCTCTGTTTTTTTCATAATCTTCTCCGTTTGTTTTAAACCTAAATTGATCGGTTCTGGGTTCACAGTTCAAGCCCGCCCTGGCGCGACTTGTTTCTTATAATCTGCTGCCATTGGAGTATTTGACTAACTGTTTATGTTGCGCAATAGCCTGTCAAATCAGCCTGCCCTGGCGCGACATGATTGTAACAAGCTAATGCCGCTTTATTAATTATAAGTTGGACCTCTTAAACTCAGTCATTGCATGCCAGGTCTGGGCCAGGGGTCTGGGCCAGGGGTTGAAAAGGCATTGTGCCACAGTTCATTGCGGCCTGTTTCCAGACAGTTGTAACAACCTGCCCGCCATCGGCTTCGCCTTCAGGCGGGGCGGGCGGGTCACCCAATGGGTGGATATGTGTTGCTGAATACCCTATAACTCCTTGTAAGTTGGGAGCTTGATATTGCTTAACCCTGAACCCTGAACCGTGAACTGCTTAACCTAAGGGCTCCCGCAAAAATAACTTCACATTTTTGCATCCCATTTTCAGGACATCTTCGGCCGCACCTCAATCGCAAAGTCCTCGAAATAGTACGACTATTCCTGTGGTTTTGTTCAATCGGCGCAACCAAATCTGACCCAAATCTGGACGCCAATTCTGGGAACTTATTTTTGTGCGAGCCCTAAGTTAAGGCTACCTATAATCTGATTGATATTGCTTATCTTTTCTCTTACACAGTAATCAGTAATGTCTTGCACTATTTCGATTGCTGCCTTTGGATTAATGAAATTTGCTGTGCCTACTTGGATGGCACTTGCCCCAACAATAATAAATTCGAGGGCATCCTGATAGTCCGAAATGCCACCCACGCCGATCACAGGAATTGTTACATTTGTAACAACCTTATGAACGAGATAGAGGGCCATCGGTTTAATGGCAGGTCCAGAAAGTCCTCCTATTATATTTGTTAGTTTGGGTTGTCTGGTAGCTACATCTATAGCCATACCCAGAAATGTATTTGTGACTGATATGGCCTGTGCACCGGCAGATTCTACTGCCCTGGCTATACTGGCTATATCTGTTACATTGGGTGTTAATTTGACTATAACAGGTTTGGTTGTATTTTTTACTACCTGATCAGTTACCCTCGCTGCAGCATCTGGATCTGTTCCAAAGGCCATTCCACCTTTCTCGACATTAGGGCAGGATATATTTATCTCTATAGCAGCAATTCTGTCAACACTTTCTATCCTTTTGGCTATCTCAGCATATTCCTTAATGGAATGGCCGTATATATTGGTGATGATAGGGGTTTTAATGTTAACAAGGGATGGGAGTTTTTCCGCTATAAAGGTCTCTATCCCAATATTAGCGAGCCCGATTGAATTCAGGAGACCACACGGTGTCTCTATAATCCTCGGAGGTGGATTGCCAGGCATTGGTTGCAGGGATAGACCCTTGACAATTATGGCACCCAGAAGGGAGGGATCATAAAAAGGGATCAATTCATTACCATATCCAAAGGTTCCAGAGGCGGTAATAACTGGATTCTTTATCTTTAAGCCGCCTATATTTACTGATAAGTCGGGCTGAGAAACCATTTACATAACCTGCCAGTCAATCATTTCGGATGAAAACACAGGTCCGTCCTGACACACATAATAATATGGTTTGTTTTTGTTATTATTTGCTTTAACAGCGCAACCCTGGCATATTCCGAGACCACAGGCCATTTGACCTTCCATAGAGACATAGCACCTTAGATTGGAGGCAATAGCCATTTGAGCAACTTTTTTTAGCATGAGAGTTGGGCCACACGCATACATTACTGGTTTTTTAGTAAATTCTTGACGCAGATACTCATCCAGTAGGTCAGTGACAAGCCCTTTGGTACCCAATGATCCGTCCTCTGTTGCAAGAGAAAGATCGATATTCAAATCTTTTAGTTCATTAATAAGAATAACTTCCTGAGATGTGCTAAAACCAAGAAACATTGTAATTTTCTGTTTCTGAACTTTATGTAAAGACTGAGCTAAGAAAAATAGGGGCGCTACCCCCATACCACCAGCTATAAGCAAGGTTTTTTCATGTGGCTTGGAAACAGTGAAACCGTTTCCCAGTGGCCCGATTGCTGAAATAGGATCATCTTTTTTTAAACAAGATAGAAGCAGTGTTCCCTTTCCAACTACCTTATAAAGGAGCATCAACTGATTTTTATCCTGAATTCTGTGTATTGAAAGGGGCCTTCGTAAAAGTGGGTCTTTTGTGGTTCTGTCTAAATGGACCATCAAAAATTGACCCGGCTTAGCAAGTGAGGCCAGATTTGCGGATCGAAATCCCATAAGCCAGGTGTCTTTTCCTATCTGACGATTAAATTTTATGGATACTATTTCTTCTAACACCTCGTTCATAAAAAACTCGAAACTTGAAAAAATGTTGATTTGAGGGAAATAAGGAATACTCAACCTATAATAACATATTTGTAATGATTTGTTAGACTTGCATTTCTTTGAATTCGCGGAAAAGGGAATCGTTGGATGGGCCAAGGAAAAATACCCTGGTCGTGCATCCTCCTTTGAACAAAAAGAGTGATAATCTTAGGGTAAAAAAAGATAATTAGGCCAGATTGCTTCGTGATGCAGATTGAATTATTTACCGCTGCTTCCTCCCGGACCTGACGGGGTTCATAATTATCTGTCACACGAGGTCCGACCTCCTCTCTTACAAAAAGAATTAACCGCAATTCTTGTTTCTCAGGAAGGATCTTCGACCCCGCATGAGCGGATTTCGGGCTACAGGGCACCGCTAACTCCCCGTCTAGCACGACCAAGGGATATTTATGGTATGAAAATATTAGGGATAATCGACTCTTTCCTTTAACTCTCGTCCAACCTTGAAAAATGGGAGTTTTTTGCCCTCAACACTTATAATTTTGCCTGTCTTCGGATTTCTTCCATTGTAACCGTCATATTTTTTGATCTTGAAGCTTCCCAATCCTCGAATTTCTATTCTACTATTGCGTACGAGTGACTTTTCCATTTCTTTGAAAATAGTATTTACTACATCTTCTGCTGTTTTAATTGTAAGATTCTCTATCTTTGCCAATTTTTCTATCAACTGGGATTTATTCATGATACCCCTTTCACTACCAAGGATGAAAGTCAAAAGAATAGGGCCTTTATTTTGTTATATTCTATACTTAATACATATAATCAAGTCAAGATAAAATACCCTACCTACTCTTTTAAAGAATAATTTTAAATTGCAAGGTCTTTAGCAATTCACCCTCTGGACCAAGTACATCCACATGCCAGTCTCCAATCTCATGTCCTTGAATCCTTTTCGAACTATAGGTACGCCAGCTGTAGGCCTTTATTGCCAGATTTACCCTGGCCCTCTCGATATCGCCAAAATACCAGACATGAGTGACCTCAGTAGGGCTATGGGCACCAACGATAGTTGTAAAACAGTATACCTTACCCAAGGAGACCTCGAAAGCATTTCCAGCACCTACAGGCTCCCGATCAACCACATCGGTACAGATAGTAGCTACTGCCACTTCTAAAGAGGCAGTCTCTTGTGCCTTGCTAGTCACTACCTGGGATAATGGAATTGTGATTAGGATGGCCAGAACAAGAAGAAAATAGTATAGTTTTTTCATGATAATTCTCCTCTCCCTGAAAAATTAAATACACACAAAGGATTCTCTTTAGTAAAGTTCATACAGTAATCTAAAGGAAATACTTACTTTATATTATATATACCAATATAAATACTCTTTAAATGGAAGTATTTCAACATAATTAAAAAAATGATAGAATTTCCAAAGAGTCGCTATTAATAGACAGATAAACTTTTTATTCATTTTTGAATGGATTCTTTATGTAATCCTTCCTTTTCCAGTGGAATAAAGGCCGAGGGTCCTGCAATCAGGTTAAGGCCGTTTTTTAGTTTCAGGATGTATAATTCAAATCGGGATTCAGTTTTTTTAGTAACTATGCCTTCTATTCCCCTATAACTCTTGGTCATTTTAACTAAGGTCCCTTGTGTGAACATTTTTCTTCCTCTTTAAATCAGGATATTTGCTTTTATTTACGATTGTATGCGTGGTTATCGATTAAGGCGGTTTGGCAAGTCTATAAACATATACTATTAAAATAATAGATTTTATACTATATTTTTTTCTCTCTCATTTTGATCCGAATTTTACGTAACATTGATAGATAATACTTTCAGCTTTTTTACGCAACTCAAGTGCAAAGCTGTCGCCATTCTTGAGTGCATCTTGGACTGCCGAAAGGATGTCATAGTAAAGGTTCCAGCTAAGGCGTTCTTTTTCATAAAGTTGTCTGAGCATACTGTTTTCACCATGTACAAAATCAAGAGCGTTGGTGATACGTTTGGCACCTATTTTGATGAATTCAAGTCCGTGCTCTTCTTCCCCAGAAGCAAAGAACGATGCTGCCTTAAGCCCGAATCGTAAATAGGTAACAGATGCAGGAATCTTTGATATGAAGCAGCCTGTGAATGGATCGATTGCATCCTTTAACTTTGCGACATCGTTGGTGAGTGCCCTGGCATATGCAGAAAAGTAAAGTATGCGTATATAATCACCAATGATTTTGCTTACATACGCAGATTGGATTCCTTCCTGAGAAAATACCTCCTTGTCGTGACGCATGATAAGACCATCTTTGTGCGCATACCCCAGTTTTGTGCCCGAATTCGTTAATACAGAGAGGATGTAGGCTTGGTCCTCTGCTCGGCCAATAAAAGAGGGGGTAAAGGGCCGATAGCGGCGCAAGCTATCAATAAGGATACCGTTTGTTCCTCCAGTTACGTGAATACGCTGAATGCATGTTCTTTTGCCATATAGCTTGTTCTTAGCATAGCGTGTCATCATTTCCGCCTCGGTTGAGAGCGCTTGCGGTAACGTGCTGAAGAAAATATATTCATCTGGTGAAAGGCCAAAGTTTGGAAATGGAACATCTGGAGTGAATAAGGATTTTTCGATGTCTTGCTGGTTAACTAGTGCTCCTGCTATCATACCGAGATCTAAAGGTTGTCCATTAGAATCCATGCAATGTGCTCCCCAAAGGGGTGTTTTTAAATGTTCGAAAGCAGAATTGCCTGTCTGTTTCACAAGCTCCTTTTGTGGAAAGACCTGGTCAAGGTCGATTTTGAATGTAGCCTTTATATCTGTACGGATAAAGATGCTCCAAAAAGCGGCAACAGCCTTTAGGAAGCTGTAATGCCTGCCATATTCGCCGTCCACACCAAAGACACTGAGGAGTTCTTTCGCATCATTACGCCGCAGGTAATGCATGGCAGCAGGGGCGAGAATTTCATCAATTATTCGTTGTGTGTCTATTTCTGTGAACACATAGACATCAATATTTTTTAGGCTCTCTGAGTGAAAGAATAATTCTTCAAGGTAGCTTTTTGCGATGTTTCGAAGACCACGATGGGTTACAGAAACGGATAATACACAAATAGGTTTTACATCACATGACATAGTGCCACGATCACGCTCAAACTCAAAGGCTGTTTCCAGGCCTCGGAGGCCATATAGTACTTCGGTTTTCTCTGGATCGATCCCAAACTGGACAGGGTGATCATAGCTAAAAACCTGGGGCTCGCTGATAATCTTAAGAAGCTTTTCTTTCAGGTGGTTGCTGAGAGGAAGATCATTTGGAGATTCCGATTCTGAGGGGATGGTAAGGAGCACATTTGAGGTGAAGAGTATCTGTTGAGCTGGATAGGTGATTGGGGTGGAATTGAGTTCTGTAATGGTGACAGTTCGTTTCGCTCGTAATGCTTTTATACGTTCTTGTTTATTTGTGAGTATGTCATTTCCTTCCGGGAAAAATACAGACCATATCTTTTCTATTGTTTCTTCAGTGTTATTCAGGTTTCCGTTATTTGACATCCACTCTGAGAGGTTTTTTAGACGTTCCGAAAAACTTGGGTCATCCTTACATACGTCTTCAATTTCCCTATGAACCAAGCATATTCCATTTAGGTAAAATGTAGCTATGTTTGCCCATTCGGATGAGTCTCTCATACGAGTCAGAAAACGTTTTGCCCGTTTTGATTCCGGGTGTTTACGGTCTGCGAGAGCTATGAGGAAAGCGGCGTTAAGTGACTGAGCAATACCTGCTTTGTCAGTACGCCTTTCGTCAAGTTGCTGGGTAGTGTCGAAAATAGAAAAGGTATCTTTTTCCCTTTTTGGTTGAATGAATGTGTAGATAATGGATGTGAAACGTTCTTTCATTATTTATCTTAAGAGTTTTAAAGACCTTTCGCCTTTTTCTCTGTCACACAGTATATGCCTTTTCCGGCCATGGCTGGAGAGAAGCACTTGTTCACTGAAATGCATGCGGCCTTCCGTAGGTCGCCTGATTTCCAGCGGTTGATCAAATCGGGCTCCCGAATAAAGGGGCGGGACATAGAAATATAATCTGCCACTCCCTCGTCAATGAGTTGATCGGCTACATTGTATGATCTTATTCCGCCCACCAGGATTAGAGGCACGTTTATTCCATCCTTAAAGGATTGTGCCTCATTACGAAAATATGCCTCCTTGTTTTTTGAGGTAATCCCTCTTCTGCTGGGACTAAACTTAGAGGAAGTCAGTAGTCCCCCGCTTAACTCTATACCATCGATCCCTCCCTCTGAAAGCATGGTGCCGACTCTGATTGAATCCTCCAATTTGAGCCCATTTTCAATGAAATCCTGGGAATTCAGTTTCACGAGAATAGGATAATCCCAGCCCACGACATTTCGGATAGTCTCAAGTACTTCAAGAAGGATTTTGGCACGATTTTGGATTTTACCGCCATATTCGTCGGTCCGACGATTAAAAAATGGAGAGAGAAACTGGCTAAGAAGGTATCCGTGGGCCGAATGGATTTCAACACCGTCAAATCCCGCCTTTTTGGCACGTCTGGCTGCCTCCCCAAAGGAGTTGACCATTTCCTTGATATCCTGAACACTCATCTCCTTTCGGGGGTTTTTTGAAAGTCCATCTATGTTTGATGGGGCCAGAGGAGTTTGGCGTGTGAGTGCAGATTGGGCGTAAAAACCGGCATGTGCCAGTTGCAAGATGATTTTCCCGCCGCTTTCGTGTACTGCTTGGGTAATGGTCTTAAGGCCTGGGATAAGCTCATCTTTATAAATGCCCAGCTGCCGTGGTCCTGCCTGCCCATCTTGTTGAACATAAGCGTGACCGGTGATAATGAGGCCGACACCCCCTTTTGCAAGATCGCTTATCAAATCAACCAGCTGATGAGTGCTCGCACCATCATCAGTTGCCATTCCCGACCAGGTGGCGGATCGCACAAAACGGTTCGAAATTGTCATACCGTTAATTTCACTTGGTGTAAACAGTGTGGTCATTTTATACTCCTTTTAATAATTTTTTAAGTAACTTCTCAATAAGTACAGGTAATAGCTATGGATTCCCGCCTCCGCGGGAATGACTTTTGAGTGTAAGTATCTGTCATTCCTGCCCCTGCTTCCGCAAGAGTAAACTTATCCCCGCAAAAGCGGGGAGCAGGAATCCAGTCTTTAGTCACAAATATAATCTACCCCAATTTATTGAGAAGTTACTTTTTTAACGAGTAAATCTTTCTTTTAAACCGATAAGCGTAAAGAGCATAATCCTTTACTAACCTTCAAGTGTTGAGGCATTGATGGTTAATATGGTAATGACTGTTTCTGAAAGGCGATGTCTTAAAAAAAATTCCACCGTGTTTCGCAGTGGTCAAATATTTGGGGTTTGCTCCATAAATCTCCTTGAAATCTGCACATGCTCTGTTAAAGCCCAAATATTTGACCACCTTCATCTGAACCCTATAGATATCGCCTTGAAGAAATTGTCATTACCATAAATAGCATGGAATGTTTATCATGTGGCCTAAAGGATAATTATGCCTCAACATATGAACGTTATTAATCATTTATGTTGCAAGCAGTTAATCTATTCTAAGCTTGTTTTCATTCAGAGGGTGAAGCTGGCCGTCGCATACGTTTTGCCTTGCTTCGGTGGCGTTTCGCCTCTAACCGGCGCCTTTTCGATTCGAGCGTAGGTTTTGTTTTGCGGCGAACTTTGGGTCTTTCTGACGCCTTGCGGATTAATGTGATCAGCCGATCAAATGCATCCTGGCGGTTTCGTTCCTGAGTACGGAACCGCCGTGCATGTATAATTAGTATGCCATCTTCGGTAATTCTTTTACCAGCAAGGTTGACTAAACGTTTGCGAATATCATCTGGAAGAGAAGGAGAGCTGGCCACATTGAACCGAAGCTGAACAGCAGTGGAGACTTTATTTACATTTTGCCCTCCGGGACCCGATGCGCGTATAAATTCCTGTTTAATTTCGCTCTCGTCAATTGCGATGGTTGGAGTGATATATATCATGCCTTTCGTTGCCATTCGCAAGCCTTAACCTTATGCGCCATCTTCCCTTTCCCATTGCTCAAATTTCAATCTATTTGCCTTTTTCTTTTTGATATAAGCAAGGATAAAGACGATAGTGACCAAAAACCACAGGGTTGTGGCGCTGGTAACTATAGGAAGCCAGCTAAATCTCACTTTGAGATAATTATTCCACTTTTCCTCAAGCTCTTCCCACTTAATACCGTAAACGTCTATAAATACATCCTTCAGTCCTTTGCCTCCACTATATTCTTTTAAAAATCTATGGAAATTATCTTTACCGTATTCGCTTATCAGGAAAGAAATGAGGTAAAAACTCTGTGAGTAGGCGAGCTCTGCCTTATCCGCCTCAAATGGAAACCAGTGAGTGATCTCCGAGAGTGGTATAAGTGAATCTGTAAGGACGGCCCGTGTCATGGTAGAAACTCTGGAGAGGTCCCATTCCCTGGATTCGTACATGGCTAGTCCCTCATTCAACCATCTGGGGATTTCCTCTCTTTTGGTAAAGGCCTTTCCCAGGGCGATGTGGGTGAACTCATGTTTAAAGACCTTTCTTAAATCAATACTTTTGCTTTTAGTTGCCCTGGGGGATTGTATGATTATCAGGTTTAAGCTGGGATACGCTACCGCTGCAGACCAGGAGGGGACTTCTCCCCCTGGCTGAATTTCTTGATATTCTCTGAATGAGGGAGCCAGATAGACCTTGGTTTTTTCCTTAAAGTCAAAGCCCAGATCCTTCATAACTTCTCCTCTCAATACCTCAGCATCATCAATCAAGTATTTCATTAATTGTTTATCCTGGGGATGAAAATAGAAGAGAAAATGAGTGGTACCCATCCTCATATAATCGGAAGCAGAACTCACCAAAGGGGTAACAAGGTACAAGACGATTATGGCAAACCAGAATCTAACCCATGGTAAAGAAGTGAGTGACATTTTCACTTTTCCCTCTATGAAACAGGGGTCTCTCATTAAGATATATCGTGCTTAGATATGTACTGCTTTTTAATGAGTTCTCCGTCACGGCGTAATTTTTTCAAGTACCTTACCTGCACCATTTAAAATAAAAAGCATAAATCCATGTTCAGCTGCATCACGCGCCAATTCTTCATACAGAATAGCCTGGACCTCATATTTTTTCTCCTCATCGCGTGTCAGATGGTCAAGGCATTCCAGGGCTTCTTCTTTTTTCAGAAATGTTGGTATAAACGATATATCTTCTTCTTTGTAATGTTGTCCTAAAAACTGCTCATTTTTACCAGGATCCAGCACAACTACCCAGACCCACGGGTTTCCTTGAATCAAAGTGCTCATTTAATGCTCCTTTCTATGGGTTTGATGTATTGGAATTGGTTTAGAATTATGATTATATGTATACTCAACACCATTGTTTTGAAGGGGCTATCTCTCTTATTTTTGGGCTTCCAGCATTCTCTTTACACTTAATTCTATCAGTATCTCATAGATCTTCAAGAAGAAAAAGCCAAATACTCAGCTGTATTGAGATTACCATAAATGATGTTTCACCAATTTATTACATAGCCCGGGTGTATTGTCTTTAATACTATTGTTCTGACTGGCTAATTAGTGCCTGAACGAAAACCAAGCACGAATGTCATTTCGAGGAGCGTAGCGACGAGAAATCTTGTTCCAAAACAGAAGGTTAAATATTTCTCCCTTTGGTCGAAATGACAAAAAAAAAGACTTTTCTTTCAGACACTAATTAGCTACATTTTGCTATCAAAAATACTATTTTTTACTATACACTATTTATCACTCTTGGTATTGATTGACTCATTAAATTTGTGATCGTTCTCGAATCCGGTTGAATTTTGACAAAATACGATGAGGTGAAAAATGATTAAAGAAAACAAAGTGTATATAATGGAGTCAGCAGAAATTGTTGGCAATGTTAAGATAGGTGAGAATTCATCAGTGTGGAATAAGGCTGTGATACGAGGTGATGAGTCCTCTATTAGAATAGGAAAGGGAACAAATATTCAAGATATGTGCGTAATTCACTCAGAGCGTCACATTCCAATGGCAATAGGAGATAATGTAACGATAGGCCACAGCGCTGTAATACATTGCCGGAGAGTCGGATCGAACTGTCTCATTGGCATGGGAGCGATGCTACTTGATAATGTGGAGATAGGGGAATATTCTATTATAGCGGCTGGAACAGTGGTTGCGGAAAACACGAAAATAGCATCTCGGTCGGTTGTTATGGGTATTCCAGGTAAAGTCGTGAGAGAAGCAAATGATGAGGATGTAAAGAGAATAGAAAGTGCGGCACAGGATTACCTGCGTCTTTCAGAATCACACCATGAGGGCAAGTATAAAAAAATACATTAAGGTTTTTTGCTTTTCATCTGAGCCTTGTTAAACGCTATTAACAATCTGTTTTATTGAGGGCTCAAGACAAGGGTAGTCTTAGAATGTTCCTGTATCGCCGTATCGCTAAACCACCAGTATACCTTGTTGCCATGCATGAAAGCCTTGATCTGATCCTTTGTGTGAGGATCGAATAAACGTCCAGAGACACCCCCTGGAAGAACTGCCAGAACCTTGTCATCATCGCCAAGGTCGGCTACCATACGCAAGGATGCAGAAACAGTAACACCAAAGGGAGCATTAAAATCATAAATGCCGCGGCAAAGGGTTTCTCCAGAGCCAGGGAAGGGATGAGATCCTCCACCCAACAAACCCTTTCCAAACCCTTTTCTCCTTATGGGGCTTACGAATTCTAACTGGTGTACCTTCCCCCACATCCATTTCGTGGGATCTTGGCCAAGGCGGGAACCAAGATTCTCAGCCACATCCAGGGCTGCCTGGTGGAAGAGTTCATCCATAGTTTCCTTGATATCTTTGGTATTGACATTGTCAAACCAAGGCGATGTCCCATTTAGCACCATATTTTCAAGCCTTTCCTCCCAGAAGGCCCATTTATCCAGCATGGTCCTTGCAAGTTCTTCTCCTAACTCGTCCTGAAATACCAAGAGGGCAAATTTTCGGTATATGGCCTGGAATATGGTGGGGGCTGCTTTATCAATATTATCCAGGTAATCCCATTGGGAGAGGATATGGCCCATCTGTTTGGTGTCATCATGGGCAATGAGCACCTTTGCCATAAGGGGGGCAATCTTCTTTGCCATAAGATTGATGCTGTCTCTTTGAAATTGCCAGTGCTCATCATCAGACTTTTTACCGGGGTTGTTAAGAAGTTGTTTGAGCCTTCGATACCGGTAGGATGGTGCTGAGTAGGAGGAGTAGTAATAGGGATAATCCATTCCTACGGTTTTATGATTACAGGTGCCAACCCAGCCCTTTTGAGGGTTATAGAGTTGGGGCATGTCATCAAATGGAATCCAGTCAGCCCAGTTGTCATGGCTGTTCTTTACCACGCAGGGTATCGTTCCATCGCCTTGTGATCGTATAGGGAGCTTGCTTGACACTTGCCACCCGATGTTCCCCTCTGTGTCGGCAAAAATAAAGTTGAGCATGATAAAATTCACATCGTTTATTGCTTCACGGATATCTTTTACAGATTTTGCGGTCAGAACTCGATCAAGACCTATTGAAGGCTCCATACTCTCAAAAGCTGACCATAGTACGGTAATTACCTTGTCAGTCTTAAGCCCAGGTAACACCCCGGATATAACAGGCCCTCTCCTGGTGAGCCTGATCTTAATTTTTTCTTTTCTTAATCCCTGCGGTGCATCCTTGTCTTTGATGGTAAGCGCCTCTTCAATCACCTCAAACGGTAGAGACTTTTTGCCCTCTATATATCTATCAGGGTTTTTTGGATCTATGGTCTCAACATAAAGATCCTGCGCATCGCCATAGGCATTGGTTATGCCTATGGCGATATGGTCGGTCCTGCCTACTACCATCCCCGGAGTGCCTGGTATGATTACCCCAACTGCCCTGAAATTCGGGGTAATAATACCAATTGGATACCATGGACCTGGTAGGATCCTGGCATCGAGATGAGGATCATTTGCCACAATAGGCTTTCCGTTTGCTGAGAGCAGAGGTCCCACAGCCCAGTTGTTGCTCCCTACACGGAGAGTGCCATCTTTAACATAAGACATGATTTTTTTATCAGTTTCGAGATTTAGCTGTGCAAATTCCTGAACTGTGCCTTTGGAAGCATTGCTTTCTGTAGGAAAATCATCCGGGTTAATATTAAGGGGAAAAATCTCTCTGGCACGCTTCAGTCCCACCTTCTTTAGCAGCATCTGAGCAATAATTTCGCTATGAAGGTTAGCCGCAGAGTCCCAACCCATATAATATCCAATGGCAAGGGAGTCTGCAATTGTCCATGGTTTTGGCTTGATGCCGGCAAGCCTGAATTCAAGATGATGGGTGTCTGAGCGCGTCTTTATGTACGCATTGACCCCATCCAGATATTTCTGAAAAAAAAGTCTATTCTCTTTGTCCAGTATCTTTGCATGCTTTTTCGCATTGCGATAAAGACCAATTGTCCTCATCCTGATGTCAATGGCCTTTCCTTTCTCTCCGGCCAGCTCAGAGATCCTTCCTGTTGCAAAAAGTCTGGTAAGCTCCATCTGAAACAACCTGTCCTGGGCTGTTACGAAGCCCTGTGCCATGAGGGCATCATCGATATTTTGTGCATAGATGTAAGCCATGCCTTTATTGTCACGTAAAACGGTAACCGGTTCCTTTAATCCAGAAAGATTTAGGTTTCCTTCCTTTTGAAACCTGTTCAGAAAAGAACAGTTTGTAAGATGGATAGTAAGGATGATTAGAAGTAAAAAAATCCATTTTTTTAATGCCTTCATCATAGATCTCCCTGTTTCAATTGTTCCGCAGAGTAGATTGGATTAATCCCAAGCATTCTTGAAATTACGAAAAGAAAAACTTAAAATTTCTGAAGCAAAGATAGAAACTGAGGAAAAGAGAGTCCTTTGCGATCGTGTCAGAAAATACTTACGATATTTATAAGGGAAACACTATAAAAAATTTTCTAAAATTTTCTTCCAGAATCCCTGAGCTTTCAGTATTGCTTCGCAGACCTCTCTTACAGCTCCGGCTCCACCTTTTGCAGAGGTAGTCATGTCTACATTCTCGATGATGGTTTCATGGGCATCGGCTACAGCAATGGAGAGCCCAACCCTTCTCAGAAGTGGAAGATCAAGTAAATCATCGCCAACAAACGCAATTTCTTCAGCCTGTAGTCCTGTCTTTTCCAAGATGAGTTCCAACACAGAAGTCTTTTCATGGAACCCATCGAATATAAGGGAAATACCAAGATTCTTACACCGGTGATAAAGAGCCTTTGAAGATCTACCGGTAACAATTCCAACTTTTATCCCTGCTTCCATAAGCAGCCTTATACCCAGACCATCCTTTACATTAAATATTTTAGTTTCCGCACCGTTATCGTTGTATATGATGGAGCCATCCGTAAGGACACCATCAACATCAAGAAGTAGTAGCTTTATGCGCTTAAGCTTATTTATATCCATCCGTTCATCCTTTCTATTTCATCGTTAGTGTAATTGTCATTTATAAAAAACTCTTGAGAGACAAGAAGTGTTTTTTAACCCTGTTCTTTATGGCTCATCTCCATAATCAGGGCGTCATCGCTCCCGTAATAATTGGGAATCTTTCCAGTTATTTTCATGCCCAGACTCTTATAAAAAGCTATTGCTCCACTGTTTTTGGATCTAACCTCGAGCCATAATCTTTTCCGAGCATATTTTACGGCATGCATGAACAACATCCTACCAAAACCCTTCATTCGGTATGTTTGTTTAACCGCAGTGGAATGGATATGGCCAGCTCTATCAAATATTATGTATCCCACAATATCGTCTCCTGTTTCTATAACAATAAATGTGTCAGGGAAACTTTTTCCATAATTTAGAAAAGTTTCTTTTGGATAAGCTGTCTTTGGAAATGCCTGTTCCTCAATCTCAAGTATTTTATTGATATCCTCTGTCTTGAATTTTCTAATCGTGGCAAAGGGTTTTTTATCCATTTGATAGTAGTGTGAGTTATTAGTTGAGGCTTTTTGTTATGTATCTAAATGCGAGAGTTTATACCTTATCCTTAACACACCATTGTCAAAACTGGCTGACGCTATTTGAAAATTACCAATTTCTTTTGTTGAATTGACATGAATACCATTACAAGGACAGGCGTCATAATTCCCAATTTTGACAATTCTGATGTCATCACCTACATTGTGCGGCAAACGTTCAAGATTGTAATGTTTTTGCGATTCATCTTTAGTTATAAACTCTTGGGTAATTATCATATCAGCCTGAATAACATCATTGATAGCTTTTTCGATTTGTCTAATTTCTTGCTCAGTTAAAGGACGATTAAAGTGGTAATCACATTTTGATTTTTTCTTTTCAATGTGGGCCCTAAAACAGCGACCACAACGAAACATTCTAACCATTGTTTGGTTCAGAATATGCTCTGCTGAGTGCATTCTTGGATCGATTTCTTTTTTCATGAAGAAGGGAGCAAAAGTAAAATAGACGCTTCGCTACCGAATTCAGGCACAGAGATAAAAATTTAAAGATTGAGTGAATTTCCAACGAATTGTTTATTTTCCGCTCATGAATTTCTTTATTTCCTCAAGGTGCGGAATTCCTTTACGTGCCCCTATGTGCCTGCATTTAATGGCAGAGGCAGCCGAGGCAAAATGCATGCATTTCTGCATATCCCATCCCTGAAGCAGTCCATAGATATATGCTCCATGATATACATCACCAGCTCCAGTTGTATCTACTGCATCAATGGGAAAGGCCTTTTGAAAGTTGATCTTTTTACCACTCAATCCAATACTTCCCTTTGAACCAAGTGTTATGATTACCTCTTTTGGACCTAAGGCATGAAGCACTTCAAGGGCTTTTTCAGGAGGTGCAATGTCTCCCACCAGAGGTTCCGTAAACCTTTCAGAAGCGATCAGGACATCCACCATTGATATGAGTTCCTGAGAACCTTCCCTCATTGTTCCGGCATCCATTACTATTGTAAGACCCATATTGTTGGCCTGCTGGGCTGCCTCTTGAGCCGCTTCGATCATCAGGCTGTCCAGGTGTAGAATTTTGGCATTGGAAAAAGGGCTCAGATTCACATCACTTGGTTTTAGGTGGGGAACGCTTCCCCTATGCCAGAAGATTGTTCTGTTTCCACTTTCTGTTATTGCAATAAAGGCAAACTGAGACGTATATCCAGGGGTAATCTTTAAAAAGGTAGAATCCACTTTTTCATTATTAAGCCCCTTTACTATTTCGATGCCACGTGAATCGTCAGATATAGAGCCTAAAAAGGATGTTCGGATGCCCATGCGGGAAAGGGTAACAAGGCTGGTAGAGGCAGGCCCTCCGCATTGGATATGAAGGTCCACGAGTTCGTACTTGCCATCTTCCTCAGGATAGACACTGAGTCTTCCCAAGTAATCAAGGCATGCCTGTCCAAGACCGATTACCTGAATATCTTCAGTGATGAGAACCCCCGCTTTTTTTGTTAATGAAGTGAGACTTTTGCATAAACCATATTTTTGTAACGAGGATGGACTTTTCTTTAGTTCCAAGGCTCCCGGGCTGGTCTTTTCAGCAACCTATCTACGGGGGAGTTTTGCCCCCTCCGCATTGCCCCCGCTCTATCGAGCGGGAGGCCTGCGGCTTCCCCCATAGATATGTCACGAAAAGACAGCGCCCTTCCACCAGTTACTTCATAAAAGCCCATCCTCATTTGTATGGTGATAAATATTCTCAAGTTTTACAAAGCTTTCGAAGGATAAAATAAAAACTGCTTACATTTTCTATATGTTAGCATGCCAAAAGACTGATAAAAAAACAAGACTGAATTATTGCGGGAAAAAAGATAGGAGGTACCATTCGAACAGCCCCGCCTTAATCAAAGTGCAAAAGCAGTAAGTAAAATAAACTTATAGCTCATATATATACGATAACGTGAGATATTGAATAGCAAAAATGATGTTGAGATTTCACTATTCATGTAATATCGTAATACATAAACTTAAGAGGCTTTTTTTCTTTTAGGTTACATGGAGGATTTGTTCATGGCCAAGAAACCGACCTATGATGAATTGGAACAAAAGGTCAGGGATTTGCAAAAAGAGGCTGCCAAACACAAGAAGGTAGAGGGGGCTCTTCAAAAATTCACAAGGCGCCTTGGAACCCTTATTGATTTTGTACCATACCCCATAGAGGTACTTACTGTTGATGGACGGGTGTACTACCTAAATCATGCATTCACCGAAATGTTTGGGTGGACCCTCAAGGAAATGGAAGGGAAATTTATTCCATTCATTCCTTTAGAACTTAAGCAAGAGACTGCTGATTATTTTAGACGGCTTTTAAAGGAAAAGGTGTTACAGCGTCACGAAACCAGGCGTCTCACTAAGGATGGTCGGATTCTTGATGTATCTATGAGGGCGGTTTGCCATTCTGAATCTGAGGAAGAGCAAGCCAGGCAACTTGTAATTTTTAGGGATATTACACAGGAAAAAAGGACAGCTCGCATCAATGATGCACTACTTCGGATAAGCATGGCTCTCCCCGCATATCCTGATTTAGAGGATATCCTGGATTACATCAGCAGTGAGATTAAACTTCTCCTGAACGTTGACGGAGCAATTGTTATATTGCTGGATGAGGAAAAGAATGAACTCTTTTTTTTAGGAACAGCCTATGAGGATAGGGCTACCCAGAAAAGGGCAAAAGAGATTCGTTTTCCTGCAGATAAAGGTGTGGCAGGCAAAGTCATTAAAACCGGTGAACCAGTCATTGTTCCAGATACCTCCAAAGATCCGAATTTCTATTCCTTTGTAGATAAACAACTTGGATATGATTCCCGTGATATGCTGGATGTGCCTTTGAGAAGTAGTGATCGCATTGTAGGGGTTTTATGTGCCATTAATAAAAAAGAAGGGATTTTTGATAATACAGATGTTGATCTATTGAGCATGATAGCGGGAACCGTTGCCCTTTCTGTTGAAAACGCCAGAGTTTCTAATGAGCTAAAAAAAGCATATCAGGAAGTTACAAGCCTGAACAGGGCAAAAGACAATGTTATCAATCATCTGTCCCATGAATTAAAGACACCCGTTGCAATCCTGGCGAGCTCTTTAAATATAATGACAAAGAAATTGGTAGCTCTTCCTGAAGAGACCTGGAAGCCAGCTATAGAAAGGGCACAAAGGAATCTGGAACGTATAAAGGATATTGAGTATGAGGTGGAAGATATCATGCGGGATAAACAACACAAGACCTATGGCCTCCTTTCCCTGATACTCGATCAGTACATCGATGAATTGGAGAGCCTTATCGCTGAGGAGGTTGGTGAGGTTCCCTTAGCTAAAAGTATTAGAAAACGTGTTGAAGAAATATTTGGCCCCAAAGAGATAGTGCCGGAAGAAGTTCTTCTCGATGAATATGTCAAAGAAAGACTTAAGTATTGTAAACCAATATTTTCACACCGTCAGGTTGAAATTATACGCAACCTTGTTTCTACACCACCCATATATATGCCTTTGGATCCTTTACAAAAGGTGATTGATGGTTTGATAAAAAATGCCGTGGAAAATACTCCTGATGAGGGGAAGATAGAAATCACTGTCCGAAAAAAGGGGAAAGGTTCCGAGTTGGTGGTTCATGACTATGGGGTCGGCATTATAGAAGAAGCTCAGAGACGGATATTTGAAGGTTTCTTTACAACACAGGATGCAATGGTCTATTCCTCAAAAAGACCGTATGATTTTAATGCCGGGGGGAAAGGGGCGGACTTGTTACGTATGAAAATCTTCTCCGAACGGTATAATTTCAAGATAGATATGGCATCAATAAGGTGTCGATATATACCCAAAGGAAGTGATATTTGTCCTGGGAGGATCAGCATTTGCACATTTTGCAAAAAGAAGGAAGATTGTTATCATTCAGGTGGGACTATTTTCTCTCTGTATTTCCCACCAGCTCCGAGACGGGCCCGGTCCGCAAGGGCTTATGACTAAATTAGCTCAAAGCTGATAGCTACTAAACTTACTATTGTATTATTTGCTCCTTCAAAAGAATAGAGTTAGGTGTATAATTGTTATGGCAGGCATTGATTAAAATGGAGGTTGTTCCATGAAATATCGTGAACTGATCGTTGAAAGAGAGGGACCTCTGGTCACGGTGACTTTGAACGGACCGAAATCATTAAACACCCTATCTGTGCGTATGCTCAAAGAGCTCAGAGAGGTCGCTTTGAGTTTTCAGGATGATCCAGGTATACGTGTTGTTATTCTGACAGGAGCTTCAGGGGTTTTCAGTGCAGGTTTGGACCTTAAGGACCCAGAGGTACAGAAAATGGTAAAGGGGACTATGGATGAACGGAGAGAACGAGTCATATTGGGACCGCGTGCCTGTCGTGCCTGGGAAGAGATGGAGCCGGTTACCATTGCAGCTGTCGAGGGATTTTGTGTGGGAGGTGGAGTTTCACTCGTAATTTCCTGTGATTTTCGCATCATGGGACAGTCTGCATTCATGCGTATACCTGAGATTGAACTGGGATTAAATTATAGCTGGGGCTCCATCCCTCGATTGCTCCATCTTATAGGGCCTGCTAAGACCAAGCAAATGATTCTATTAGGCGAGCAGGTACCAGCAAAAAAATGTTTGACATGGGGTCTTGCTGAAGAGGTAGTTTCGGATAGATCAACTATGGAAACTGCGATTGCTTTAGGTGAGAAGATTCTCAAAAAACCACATATACCCGTTTCTATGACAAAACAGGCCATAACCAGTATAACTGCTGCTCTTGATAGAGCAGGTATTTATATGGATGCAGATCAGTTTCTTCTTACTACCTATTCAGAGGATCACGAAAAGGGGCTTGCCGCTTTTCTGAATAAAAAACTTAACAATAGTTCTTGATCAAACCCACAAAACTCTAGAAATATGGGCATGCCTTATTAAACATTACATATTTTCCCCAAAAAAATAAGTATTGCGACTCGACTTTTGAACGTTAGTAAATGTTTATGCATAGCAAAGGAGAGATAATGTACGATTATGTCATTATTGGATCAGGTTTTGGAGGAAGTGTTTCCGCATTGCGTTTGGCTGAGAAGGGTTACAAGGTAGTAGTTTTGGAAAAAGGTAAACGCTATGGCACTAAAGACTTTCCCCGTACCAATTGGAATCTTCGTAAAAGTCTATGGATATCTCAGTTAGGGCTTTATGGTATCTGGGTTCTTTCGTTACTCAAACATGTTTTTATTCTTCATGGCACTGGTGTCGGTGGCGGAAGTCTCAATTATTGCAACCAGCTACTCGTGCCGCCAGATGAGGTTTTTGAGAAGAAAGAATGGGGTCCGGGCGACTGGAAGGCCAGATTAGCGCCTTTTTACGCTGTGGCCCGGCGCATGTTAGGGGCAAACCCCAGTCCCCAGGTGGGAAAGGCGGACAGGATTTTGGCAGAAATCGGCAAAGAGATCCGCGGGGAAGATACATTCCATATCAACGATGTGGGGGTGTTTTTCGGTGAACCGGATAAGACTGTGCCCGATCCCTATTTTGATGGAGAAGGTCCGGAAAGAACTGGTTGTACCTTTTGCGGTGCCTGTATGATCGGATGTCCTGTTGGCAGCAAAAACACATTAGATAAGAACTATCTGTACCTGGCAGAACACAAATATGGTGTCGAGATTTTTCCCGAAACAGAGGTGACTGGCGTTCGCACATCGGAAAATGGTTATGAAGTCTATGCCGAAAAATCCACCAGCCTTCTTCATCCGAAAATGATTTTTAAGGCTCGCGGTGTTGTGTTCAGTGGCGGGGTCATGGGATCTGTAAAACTGCTTCTTAAGTGCAAACGCAGAGGTCTTTTACCCGGTCTTTCCGATAAATTGGGAGACTTCATACGCACAAACTCCGAAGCAATCCTTGGGGTAAAGGCCAATGACAGGCACGCTGATTATTCCGATCAAATCGCAATTACATCAGGGATTTATCCAGACGAAAATACTCATGTTGAAGTTGTGCGGTTTAATAAAGGCTCCGATGTTATGGCGAGCCTTACAACCTTGCTCACGGATGGCGGTGGAGGGATCCCTCGTGTTGTAAGATTCCTTGGAAATGCCTTTCTACATCCGTGGGCCTTTCTTAAAACTTTATGGCCTTTAGGGTGGGGCGCTCGAACGTCCATTCTCCTTTTTATGCAAAAGGAAGAAAATTACATACGCTTTGATTACAGGCGGCGCTGGTGGCGCTTAGGAAAGCGGAGCATGAATTCAGAACTGGCGCCTGGTACCAGAAAAGTCCCGTCATATATTCCCATTGCCAATAAAATTGCCAGACACATGGGTGAAAAAATCAATGGCCAACCCTTGAGTTCATGGCCAGAGGTCCTTTTTGATGTACCCACGACCGCACATATCCTGGGGGGTTGCGTTATGGGTGAAACGGCTGAGAAGGGGGTGGTTGATTTTAACGGAGAAGTCCATGGTTATCCCAATCTATTCGTGTTGGACGGCTCCAATGTCCCGGTTAATCTTGGGGTGAATCCGAGCCTAACTATCACCGCAATAGCAGAATATATTATGTCGAAAATGCCTAATAAATAGGCAATGCTCTAAGGTAGAGGCATTAAGGGTTAGGGTCAAAATGGTGTATATAGGCTTTAGAAATGGATTCTATTGATTGGTCGGAAATACACTATTTTGAAGAGGCTACATACAGAGACTTGTTTAAGGAAATAAAGCAAAAAAAGAGACACTCATACCCTTAACTTTGACGTTACCCTGGAGTTTGTGGCCTTTCTATTTCTTGATGGTGATGTTAAAAATATGATAGGGTTAATAGATTATAATAGGGCTTCACGAAACTCGGGAAATTAAGGATTAAAGTTGGGCAGGAAAGACTTAATGAATCGTATTTTATCTTTGGAATTTGATTTTGCAGCAGTTAAGGCTACGAGAAGAACCGTTATATGGGCTATGGTGACATAATTGGCTGTTCCTTTAAGACCGATAACAGGGGCATTTTGCATGCATATACTGAGCAACCTTGAGAATACTCGTTCAGATCCAGTTCGCATATTGAAATCTTTTTTGAAGGACTCAGAGCCGTAATCGATTTGATTACGGATATCCTCATCAACCCGGACATAAGCATAACATCCCTTTTGAGTAAAGAATTTAGGGTGAAAGACAGGGCAGACAAAGAACTTTCGAGCGATTTTTTTAGAGTGGTAGATTGGGCAAACCCACTTCCTTCGCCAACGGTTTTGTGCTTTATCGTAGAATGTGCCACGGGCAAGCATTTCTAATTGTGCATCGCAGAATGGGTTTCCTGCTTTTGAGAATTTTCTCTCTGGTGTGTCTTTGGTATTTCGTGGATTACGAGCGATGCGGGGTTTGGCTTTTAGTGTATCGATGATGTAGGTAAGGATGGAGGCACTATCATAGATGCCGTCCGCCATCACCGCATGGATATCAAAATGAAATTCTTTCTGTATGAGATCGAAAATTGGGATGAACATGACTGAATCTTGTACATTGGCGGGTTTGGTAATTTTCCATACAGGGAGTTCTTCTTTGGCATCTATTACAACATGGTTTCGATAACCCCAGAAGTAGCTAATCTCTTTTTTTGATTTTGAGAATGTGACCATGATGCCTAGTCGCGCATCGGGATCACCTTTACAGATACGCTCTTTATTGAATCGATCTTTGACATTGGTCTTTAAATTATTCTCTTTGACTTTAGCAGGCTGTGGACAAGAATCAATGGATAAATAGTTTCCCCTGATACATCCCATAGAGATAAGTTCATGGACCAGTTGGATGCGAATTTTCTGCAATGCAGTATTGTTTTTATTTCTGAGGAACTCTGAGAACCTCTCCACACTGGGTAAAGGCTTTAGGATATTGAAGCCACAGCGAAAGGCTGCGCTGGGGTTATTTTTCAATGCGATTGATAGCTCGGTTAAGGTAGGGACACCGGTGACGTTTTTGAAGATTATAGCTTTCAACAGACTTTGCTGGGAGAAGGGTTTTCTTCCGGTACTATAGGCTGAATCAAGGTGATCTGCTTTAAGATTGTCAAAGAGGATTTTAAAGTTCTCCAGGGGATGGATATCCAATACAGATTCGATGGAGAAAAGTAATTCTTGTTCTTTCATAAGTAAGCTCCTGTTTCGTGAAGGTCGGAAAAACTAAATGGGGAGTCTTTGAGATAATAACAGATTGAATGGGGGGAGGAGGGCAAAAATAAAATTCTCTAAGACTTCTAAATTATTTCAATATTCAACAAATTTATGGGATTCAAAAGTGAGGGCTTCACGAAACTTTTCCAAGGATTTTTTTGCTAACTTTTTTGCCCTCCACCCCCTTTGAAGAGGCAGATTTTAGGAGAAAAAAGAGGCGTTTTGAAGGACGATGTCTTGTAACTTATTGATATTAAAACGGAATTTTATAGGAGGAAATCGGCAATTTTGCTCTTCTATAACTCATTGATATTATTGGTAATTTGAGTTTTGTGAAGGGCACTAGATTATAAATATAAGGAGGTTGCATCATGTATCAAGCCGGGACCAAAGAATGGGATGAGAATTATGCCAGGTTGGTTGAAGAAAGAAAAAAATCGGAGCCCCAACCTTACATCATTGGCACACCTGAATGGGCCTCTGAATTCGAAAATAAGATACAAGGGGATGACCGATACAAGGCCGCCGCAAGGACCTGGGAGGGCTCAGTGGTTCTGGTTTTTAAGGCAAATCCTGAGGCCGGATTTGAAGACGATGTTTTTGTTTTCATGGATCTATGGCATGGCGAATGCCATTCATCAAGAATTGTCCCTGCTGAAGTTGGAAGAACCGGGGATTATGTGCTTGAAGCCGAGTATGAGCGATGGAAAAAGATATTGAGAAAAGAGCTTAACGTGGTTAAAGAGATCGCTACTTTGAAACTGAGACTCGTTCCCTTTAACGTAAAGAAAGCGGCAAAGCTTGCGGCCGCTACTCAAGCGGCTATCAGGCTCGTGGGCCTTGCGGGTGAGGTAAGTGACAGATTTCCTGATGAATTGGAAGTGGAGGAATTCCAGTCGTTCAAGGCCATGCACAAGGACCTGAAGGCTCAATTTGGCATTTGAGCGCAAAAGGTAGTTGTGTACAGGGTAAAGAGTACGGAGCAAAACGACATGACGCCACGCACTATGCGATTTAGGGAGGTGAAAAAATGTTTGGGTTGATGGGAAAGATTTTAAGAGTGAATTTAACAGAGGGAAAAATCCTCAAAGAAGAAATACCCGAAGAGATGGCAAAGAAATTTTTAGGTGGTCGAGGATTAGCCAGTAAATATTTATTTGATGAAAATAGACCAGGAATAGATCCTTTAGGGCCGGAAAATAAGCTTATCTTTATGTCCGGTCTCGTAACCGGAACCGCCTCTCCTAGTGCCAGTCGTTATAGTGTTGTTACTAAATCTCCTTTAACCAATATCTGGGCTCAGTCCAGTTCAGGCGGTAGATGGGGCGTTGACCTTAAACATTCAGGTTTTGATGGCATTATTTTCGAAGGCATATCTGAAAAGCCAGTTTACCTAGTAATTGATAATGAAAAGGCTGAACTCAGAGATGCTACCGGTTTTTGGGGTAAGAATGTTTCAGAAACGACTAAACTGCTTAAAGAAAGATTAGGTGAGACATTCAATGTTGCCAGTATTGGCATAGCTGGAGAAAATCTCGTTAGATACGCAGCAATTATGAATGACCTTCATCGGGCGGCCGGTCGATGTGGCGTGGGGGCTGTAATGGGCTCTAAGAGATTAAAGGCTATTGCAGTGAGGGGAACAAAAAAAATCCAAATTGCCGATGAAAGGGCTTTTAAAAAAGTAGCTGATAAACAATTTGAGCTTCTCGGTGAATCTATCTTAAGTGCTGGCTTAGAGGCATATGGGACAACTTTAGTTTTAGATATGGTCAATGTCTGTGGGGGCTTGCCAACCAGAAACTGGCAAACTGGAGTCTGCTCTTTTGCTGAGAAGATAAATGGAGAGGCTTTAAGTGAAAAGGTTCTGGTACGCCCTGTGGGTTGCTTTGCCTGTCCAATTAAATGTGGCAGGGATTCAGAAATCAGAAAAGGCCCTTACGCTGGACAAAAAGGTGAGGGGCCAGAATATGAAACCGTCGGAACTTTTGGGACAATGTGTGATATCTCCGACTTGGAAGCAATTACAATGGCTCACTATCTCTGCAATGATTATGGTCTGGATACTATTTCAACTGGCAGTACGATTGCTTTCATAATGGAATGCTTTGAAAAAGGAATTATAACAAAGGAGAGTGCCGGAGGGATGGAAATATATTTTGGCAATTCCGAAACTATGATAAAGCTTGTTCACAAAATTGCCAAACGGGAAGGTGTTGGAGATCTATTGGCTGAGGGGACCAGACGAATTGCTCAAAGACTGGGTCAGGGATCAGAAAGATTTGCTATGAATGTTAAGGGCCTTGAACTGCCAGCATATGATTCAAGAGGGGCAAAGATTACTGGTCTTGCCTTTGCTACTGCCAATCGCGGCGGTGACCATATCACTGCCTATGTCCAGGGACCAACTTTTCTTGCCACTCCCTTTCTGGTGATAGAGGAAAGTGAAATCAAGGATCCTCTCCAAGAAAGTCCCGAGGAAGCGAAGGTAGTTAAAGATATGGAGGATGCTTTAACGGTTTTTGATGCAGCCGGATCTTGTAAATTTATGGGAATGTCTTTGGATGCCAAGGAATGGTCGGATATAATTGCAGCCCTTACTGGCTGGGAGTTTGGGGTCAAGGAATTTAGAAAAACTGGTGAAAGAATTTACAATCTGGAAAGAGCCTTTAATGTGAGAGAAGGGCTCACCCAAGCCGACGATACCTTACCAAAGAGATTATTGGAAGAGCCCCTTCCCGAAGGTCCAGCAGAAGGTCAAGTCAATAAATTAGAAATTTTATTGGATCCTTACTATGAATTCCGCGGTTGGGATAAAAACACTGGCAAGCCAACCCCAGAGAAATTGAGAGAATTAGGACTGAAAGAAATTATCAACCAAATTTATAAAGGTGAAAAATAGATGGAGTCTTATGCTGATAAACCCTGGCTGAAGAGTTATAAACTAGGGCCCTTTAAACTTAAAACCACTATTGAGTATCCAAAAAAACCTCTATTTACAATTCTAGACGAAACAGCAGAAAAATTCTCAGGGAAGGATGCTTATTATTATTTTGGAAAACGAATGAAATATCGAGAACTAAAACGCCAGGTGGATAAATTGGCAAATGCTCTTATTGCTCTTGGCATAAAAAAGGGAGACACAATAATTGTCTTTCTCCCAACTTGCCCTCAGTTCATCATTAGCGATTTTGCCATTCTTAAAACAGGAGCTATACTTGTCCCTTGCAGCCCGCTCCTAAAAGCACCTGAATTAAGACACCAGGTGCTAGAATCAGGAGCTGAAACAATCATTTGTTTTGATAAGCATCTTGATCTGGTTAACTCAGTGAAAAGCGGAACAAGGCTTAATAATATTATTGTCACTTCCTATGAAGATTACTCTCCTGCTGAAACGGAAGAAATAAGAGAAATACCCGGTACTTACCATTTGAGAAAATTGATTGCGGATCATGAGGCTAAAGCTATAGATGTAAAAATTGATCCAACAGATGATCTAGCCATTCTGGCTTTTACTGGCGGATCAACAGGTGTGCCAAAAGGTGTCATGATAACACACTATCAAAGGCTATCTAATATCCTTCAGGGACTTCCCTGGATGATGGCCCCTTTCCCCAACTATCAAGGGACTGCCTCCTCTTTATTAGCGGTTCCCCTTTTTCATGCCTATGGGCATTATTTGATGCAGTCTAGCATTTATTGGGGACTAAGAATATTTTTGATTCCTGATCCCAGGGATACTAATATGATTGTTCAATTGATGAATGAATATCGTCCATTTTTGCTATTTATGGTTCCTACCCAGCTATTAAAGTTGGCTCAACCAGAAATAGAGATTAAACGAATGCCCGTGATGGTCATGTCAGCAACAGCTCCTCTTCCTGTGGAAGTAACTAAAAAAATTGAGCAAAAAATAAAGATGCCCATCTCTGAAGGCTATGGGCTTACTGAAACCGGTCCCGCAACTCATATTAATATTTCTGCCTTTGCAAAAGTCACACGCTTTGCAACTTCAACCAAGCCTGGTATTGGGTTACCTATTCCCGATACTGAAGTAAAGCTGGTAGATACCAATACAGGGAAAGAGGTTCCCTTTGGCGAGGTCGGTGAGATCTGGCTCAAAGGTCCCCAGGTGATGAAAGGTTACTGGCCAGTTGCTGGCTCGGGACTCGAAGAAGGTGGCTGGTTAAAATCCGGGGATCTTGGTAAAATTGATGAAGATGGTTATTTTCATTTAGTAGATCGAATCAAGAATATGATCAATGTTTCAGGAATGAAGGTTTATTCTATGCCTATCCGGTTAGCACAGGTTCATCTGATTTCGCGGGATTCGTATGTGTCTTCGCGCCTTCGTAAAAGTCCCTGTAGGATAACGACCCCACTCGGGCGGCAATCTTCAGCACGCTATC
>Ga0315533_1000354_pt1 | contig 41075 bp, 44 predicted proteins | sample SalMarSW160130MG_FD_203081 | JGI IMG/M metagenome (GOLD analysis project Ga0315533, IMG submission 203081) | Salt marsh sediment microbial communities from the Plum Island Ecosystem LTER, Massachusetts, United States - Salt Marsh Sediment SW1601-30 ...
TCTCTCATGCAAAGGGGCGTTGAAATCACCAGGGTGCCCGCCGGATACAGCGCTGACAGGATAATGGACCTGAGCCCCGACGGCGTGATAATCTCAAACGGCCCGGGAGACCCTAAGCTTGTTCCGTATGTCGTTAAGACCGTGAAAAATCTCATCGAGCACAAAATGCCCATGCTTGGGATATGCCTGGGGGGCCAGATATTGGGGCTTGCCCTTGGATGCGATACGTGCAAGATGAAGTTCGGCCACAGGGGACAGAACCACGCCGTCATGGACACGGTTTCCAAGAAATGCTGCATAACGTCCCAGAACCACGGCTACACCATAGACCCTGATTCTGTCAAGGACAAGGATGTGAAAATCAGGTTTGTGAACGTGAACGACGGGACTGTTGAGGGGATAGAACACGAGCGCCTGCCCGTATGCGGGGCCCAGTTCTATCCGGAGGCGTCCCCCGGTCCCGTTGAGACCAGATTCATTTTCGATCGATTCATCAAAAATATGGGTAATGGGCATGCCAAGGGATAAGTCCGTAAAGAGGGTTATCATCATCGGTTCCGGAGGCATCCGGATAGGCCAAGCGGCAGAGTTCGATTACAGCGGATCCCAGGCGCTGAAGGCCATGCGAGAGGAGGGGGTAGAGACTCTCTTGGTGAATCCCAACGTCGCAACAATACAGACCTCGTATGATATGGCTGACAAGGTATATCTGGAGCCGGTCACGCCCGAATTCATGGAAAAAATAATAAAAAAGGAAAGGCCTGACGGCATAATCCTGGGCTTCGGCGGGCAGACTGCTTTGAACACCGGTGTGAAACTGGCGAAGCTTGGTGTCCTGCTTAAATACGGAGTCAGGGTGCTGGGAACCTCGGTTGAGGCTATCATGAAGACCGAGGACAGGCTTGAATTCAAAAGGGCCATCCAGGCCGCAGGAGCATCCGTGGCTCCCAGCGATTCATGCTCGAGTCTGGATGCTGCAAGGAATGCCGCCCAGAAAATCGGATACCCTGTTATAGTGAGGCCCGCATACGTGCTCGGTGGTCTTGGTTCCGGAATCGCGTGGAACGAGGAAGAGCTTAAAAGCGTGGTCAAGAAGGGGTTGCGGCATTCGATGATAGGCCAGGTGCTGATCGAAAAATATCTGCACCACTGGAAAGAAATAGAGTTCGAGATCATAAGAGACGGGAACGACAACTGCATAACGGTGTGCTCCATGGAGAACTTCGATCCAATGGGTGTCCATACCGGTGACAGCATCGTGGCCGCCCCGGCTCAAACCCTGACCAACAAGGAGTGCCACTGGCTCAGGGAGATATCACTGAGGGTTGTCAGGTCTCTGGGCATCGTGGGTGAATGCAATATACAGTTCGCCCTGAATCCTGTTGCTCTCGAATGCTGCGTTATAGAAATCAACGCCAGGCTTTCCAGGTCATCCGCGCTTGCTTCCAAGGCGACCGGATACCCCCTGGCGTACGTCGCGGCCAAGCTGGCCCTGGGATACACCCTGCCGGAGCTGACGAACAAGATCACCCAGGTCACTTCGACCTGTTTCGAACCGGCTCTCGACTATCTGGTTGTCAAGGTCCCCAGATGGGAGGCCAGGAAGTTCGATGACATAGACACCAGGCTGGGCTCCCAGATGAAAGCCATCGGGGAGGTCATGGCCATAGGCAGGACGTTCGAGGAAATCATCCAGAAGGCTGTCCGGATGCTGGGAATCGGCCGGGAGCTGGTGGAGGATGTTCCTATCAGCGATGATGTAGCTGCAATCCGGCGTGAGTTGCGGACGCCCACCGACAGGCGCCTGTTTGCTGTTGCTGACGGGATCAAGGCGGGGCTCAGCATCGATGAGATCTATGACCTGAGCGGGATAGACAGGTGGTTCCTGTACAAGATAAAGAACATAGTGGAAATGCACACCAAGCTGAAAAGTGCGAGATTTGGCGAACCGGGATTTCCGGATATGCTGGTGCGTGCCAAACGACTTGGCTTTTCCGACATGCAGATATCGGGACTGATGGGCGTTTCTCCCGAAAAGATAAGGTCCCTGAGAAAGCATTATGGTATTGTTCCGGTCGTGAAGCAGATAGATACCCTGGCGGCGGAGTATGCAGCAAAGACCAATTACCTGTACATGACATATAACGGCACAACAGACGACATAGACTTTTCCGAGAAAGCCGAAGTCATAGTACTGGGCGCCGGCCCCATCCGGATAGGCTCCTCGGTTGAATTCGACTGGTGCACCATGAACTGCGTCTGGGAGCTGCGTGAAAAGGGCTATACGACCATCGTGGTGAACTGCAACCCTGAAACGGTTAGCACGGATTACGACATGTCGGACAAGCTGTATTTCGAGGAGCTCACGCTGGAGAGGGTGATGGACATCGCTGAAAAGGAAAAACCCCTCGGCGTCGTGGTGTCCGTGGGCGGTCAGACATCGAACAACCTGGCTTACTCCTTGAGCAAGAGGGGCGTTCCCTTGTTCGGAACCTTCGGCAAGGACATAGACTCCGCGGAGGACAGGCAGAAATTCTCATCGTTGCTTGACAGGCTTGGGATAGCGCAGCCCCAGTGGAACTCCTTCACAACTCTGCAGGGTATCAATAATTTTGTCAGAAAAATAGGATACCCCGTAATCATCCGGCCCTCCTATGTGCTCTCGGGCTCGGCCATGAAAGTGGCGTGGAACGAGCTTGATCTCAAAAGTTACCTGGGCGAGGCTGTCAGGCTCAGCAGGGACTATCCCGTCGTGGTTTCCAAGTTCATAAAAGATGCAAAGGAGGTTGAAGTGGACGGCGTGGGCGACGGCAGGGACGCCTTTATAGGTGCTATTATTGAGCACATAGAACCGGCTGGCGTGCACAGCGGGGACGCCAGCATGGTCATACCAGCGTTTTCGCTTGATGATAAGATAAAGGAAAGGATAGTCGATTATACCGGGAAAATATCCAGAGAGCTGGGCATAAAGGGCCCGTTCAACATACAATACATAGTCAAGGGGGACAGGATATACGTGATAGAATGCAATCTCAGGGCATCGCGCTCCATGCCGTACACCAGCAAGACCATCAACATGAATCTCATCAAGCTGGCAACGAGGTGCATGCTCGGGGAGCCCCTGCCGAGGGGATTGGTCAGCAACCATGTAAAAACATACTCGATAAAGTTTCCCATGTTCAGCTGGTCCAGGCTGCTCGGCGTTGACCCGAAACTGGGAGTCGAGATGGTGTCCACAGGCGAAATAGCCTGCATGGGTTCCACCTTTGGGGAAGCCCTGCTCAAGGCGATGCTGGGAACCGAATCGGGAATAAAGTTCAGCGGTAAAATCCTTGCCAAGGGACTGGACGGGGAAAGAAAGAGAAAGCTGATTAAAGCCGGTTTCGATATAGTAAAGGGCAGCGATGACGGATTGCCGGACATGCTCATAGACCTGGGGAACGACGGGCATGCCAGACGCGAGCTTGCAGCTCTTGGCGTTCCCGTGTTAACCCAGGTGACCCTGGTGGACGCTTTTGTCAATGCCCTGCTCAAAAAGCCGGAACTTGAAGTCAGGGAATTGAAAGACTACTGGAGGTTGTCAGGTATGGATATGGAATTTAAGATAGGGAAGATAGAGAGCGGCACGGTGATAGACCATCTGCCGTCGAACAAGGCATACGACGTGCTGCGTATATTGCGGATCAGGGAGGAGTATCCAAACTCCATCGTCAGCATGGCTACCAACGTGCCAAGCGACAAGCACGGCGTCAAGGATATCTTGAAGATAGAGGGGAAAATCCTGTCGTCCGAGGAGGTCCGCAAGGTGGCGGAAATCGCCCCCAACGCCAGCATAAACATCATCAAGGACTTTGAAGTGAACAGGAAGATAAAGCTGTCAGTGTCAGAAAGCTGAAAATCAAATCAATGGACCGGAGGGGATTTGAACCCCTAGCCTCCGCCAATCTCGTATAAGTTGCGAGGACGGCGATCTGCCATTGATCTACCGGCCCTTTACACATCTAATTCTCTCTTTGTGTTTTTCATATGATGGTGTGGATATTCTAATATTATAAGCACCGCTCTTTTTATTATTTTGTAAAGAGCATTTTATATCCAATGAATTTAATATGTGTAAAAGGCTAAAAGAAAAGTTTTCTGAATAAGTGGTGATTATAATCCTTTTGTATTTTACCTTATCTGCACCCAAGAAGCCATCACTATCTATCATACCTGCAACGAAACCATACCTGACTTCTTTGTTCCACGACTCGAAATTTCTAATATCATTCTTCTTCATTATTTTTTCTGCACCTTTACTTGCCATTTTATATAATGCAAAGTTAACCAGAAATTGATAAAATGGCTTAGAAATGCATGTTATTCTATATGTGTTTTCAAACCGTTGTTCGTATGGCTTTCCTCCACATTTTTTTAAAATTTTAGTTGTGTTTTCAATTATCGCACTTTCGGATTTAGCATTAAAATTGAAAACAACCCTATATTCGCCCTTTTTGGGGTTTAACCAAAAATTTCCATCTCCGATAAATAAACCTATCAAATATCCTCTTTCCCAGTCCGAAACTTTCAAAATTTCAACTCTCGAGTTTTTATTCAGTGAATGACGGACGTGATAATAAATAGTCGTTTTCCCAAAGCCAGTCATTTTCATTATTTTGTATAAAGATTTGCCTTCTTTAGCAAATTTTTTCAAGTTTTCGATTTCTTTGTACGAAAGCCTTTTCATATAATGTCTTTGGTTTTATTTTTAAATAAACTGGGGGTTCAAATATTAGAAATATGTTTCAGTGATTTCTTTAAAAATACGGATTAAGCTTAATACATCCCTATTTAACCACTTAACTGGTAATAAATAAAAATGGTGCTTAAATACATTGCCTTTGATTCGCTGGGTGTCAAGTCGAGTTGCTTCATGGTCGAGACCGCCGGGAATAAGATCCTCGTCGATCCCGGCATAGCCGGCGAAGTCGATTCCTTCCCACTGCCCTGGACAGAAAGGGCTGCGTTGGTCCACAAGTACGAAAGGGCTATCAGAAAGGCCTGCAAAGAGGCTGATGTGATCGTGATAACGCATTACCATTATGACCATTACATCCCTGCTAAAGACCTCTACGCCGGCAAAACCCTGCTCGTCAAGGACCCCGAGAAGAGCATAAACAGGTCGCAGGCCGGCAGGGCAAAAAATCTGCTGGATGGCCTTGACGCGGACACGGACGTCAGGATAGCCGACGGCGAATCGTTCAGGTTCGGCAGGACAAAAATAACCTTCTCCGAACCGACGTGGCACGGGGCTGAGAAAACGAGCCTGGGGTATGTCCTGATGGTGTCGATACAGGACGGGGGGAAGCGTGTCCTTTATTCGAGCGACGTGAATGGCGTCTACCTCGAGCAACAGGCCGACATGATAATAAAAGAGAGGCCCGATATCTTGTTCCTCGACGGTCCCCCGACCTATCTGCTTGGATACATCATGTCCTACTACAACCTTGCGAGGAGCGTCCTGAACATCTGCAAGATACTGGAAAGGGCAAAACCGGAGCTGGTCTTCCTGGACCACCACCTGCTCAGGGATTACAGGTATCCTGACCTGATGTACGAATGTTACAGGCTGGCGGAGAAACTGGGCGTGAACCTGACCACCGTCGCCGAATATCTGGGCAAAAGGCCTAAGGTACTCAAAGGCTACGAGCGCAACGGGCCGACCAGATGGAAGAAATGGAAGAGGTTCGACAAGAAAAGCATGATCGATGTCCTGGAAAACGCGGTGGAAAACAGGCTGCTCGATCATAGATGGCTGGACATGGCCAGGAAATTGTAGCCTGGCTTTTTAACAAAAAGATTTCATATTAAGAATATGCTGTTCGATATCTTCAGCATCTGCATCCTCGTGGAAGCCGTGTGGCTTGCCATCCCGATATACGCAGCCAACGGGCTGGTACCGCTCATCAGGGGCAAGAGGCCACTTGATTTCGGGAAAAAATTCATCGACGGCAGGCGGGTCCTCGGCCCGGGCAAAACGATTGAAGGGTTCGTGGCCGGATGCATAATAGGGGCTGTCATAGCTCTGGTCGAGCAGCTGGCCTTCCCTTACCTGCCCTGGCATTTATCGGACGTGCCCCTGACCATAGTCGCCATGTCACCTGCCCTTGGATTCCTGCTGGGCTTCGGTGCCATGTCCGGAGATTCGCTGGGCTCGTTCATAAAACGAAGACTGAACATCAAAAGGGGGAGACCCGCGCCTCTGCTGGACCAGCTGGATTTTATCATCGGTGCCCTGTTGATTTCGTCTATTGCGATAACGATCAAGCTGGAGTGGTTCGTTCTTTTGGCTATATTGACTCCCATATTTCACTGGGTGGCCTGTGCGATAGGCTATCTTCTGCATGTCAAGAAAGAGCCTTGGTGAAAGGAAAGTGCATGAGAAATGAATGGATTAACATGCATTCCGCTTATTTTCCTGCCAGGAATCAGTAAATATGGATTATCTCGACCCTTTCATTCTCGAGATTTTTAACAAGACATCGCTGCCCGTTTCTCCTGTAAACAGGAAAACTTTGGTCATCGCTTTCAAAATCGCATCCAGAATAAAGCCACCCTCTTTTTAGGAAGGCGTCCAGTTCTAAAATTTCTCCATCTTTTATGGATTGTAATGTTCCCATAAGGAAATCTAATGGATTAAAATTAAAACGTTTCCAAAATCAAGCAAATGCATCATGAGTCAGATGTTTTTCAAAATATTCAGGACTTCCTTGCTGACAAGTTCCTTGGACTTTTCGCCGTCTATGATGAACCAGCTCCCGAAAACATTGTCCATTGCCATCTTGTGGTAGGAGTGATTCACTGAGTCCAGAAACCGGATGTCCTCCTCGTGCCTGTCCAGCTTGCCGTTCTCCCCCAACTTCCTTCTCGCAGATTCTTGCGGGCTGATGCGCAGGAAGATGACAAGGTCCGGCTTGGGTATCCCGAAATCATGAGCGAACCGCAGGGCATTTTCCAGCTTAAAGCCCCTCAACCCCTGGTATGCCATGGTTGAGTTGAAATACCGGTCCGCTATGACGATTTTACCCTCATCGAGCCAAGACCTGATATTCTCCTTGTCCTTCACCATGTCTCCTGCGTACAACATGAACTGCATCTCGGCTGACAACTCCCTTTTCTTGTGCAGGAACTGCTTGATCAGCTTTCCCAGAGCACCGGTGTAATCAGGATAGAATATCCTCTCCACAGGTATATTTTTCTTCTTGAAGTATTCGAGCAATAACTTTGACTGCGTCTCGGTTCCTGAACCGTCGATTCCCTCAAAAACGACCAATTTCCCCTGCATTATTCGTACTTCCTCAGCAAGCCCACGATCTTGGGTACCACTTTCTCTGGGCCAGCCGTTGCCTTGAAGTCTTTGAGCAGGCCCCGCTTCCTGTAATAATCTATGAGCGGCTTGGTCTCTTTCTTGTAAGTCAGCAGCCTTTCTTTGATAACGGCGGGCTTGTCGTCGGACCTCTGGTACAGCTCACCGCCGCACTTGTCGCACTTGCCGGCGACCTTGGGCAACATTGGCGGCATATCGATCCCCTTGCGGTGTATGTCAGCGACGTTGTATATGTCCCCGCATTCCCTGCACACCCTCCTTGCGGAAATCTTTTCGATCAGTATGTCCTCGGGCATCTGGATGTTCAGAACCAAGTCTATTTTGAACATCTTGTCGAGGGCCTCGGCCTGCTCTATCGTCCTTGGGAAGCCGTCGAGGATGAATCCAAGCCTGCAGTCTAGCTTTTTGATCCTCTCTTTGAGCGCATCGATAACGATTTCGTCAGGGACCAGGTCACCACTTTCCATGATTCCCTTGAGCTTCAAGCCGAGCGCTGTCCCTTCCTCGACCTCTTCCCTGAACATGTCCCCGGTCGATATGTGGGCTATCCCCAGCATGGGCGCCAGCCTGCTTGAATACGTCCCCTTTCCTACGCCTGGTGGCCCCAAAAACACGAATTTCATACTCATCCCCAATTAAATTATTTGTTTTAAGGATTTTAATTGTTCATAGACATATAAAAACTTATCTCCATAAAAATTATTTATGAGGGCGATCATAGGAGGTCCCGGCCTGCTGTTCAGATTCATGGTCGCGGGCATGACGGCCATCCTTGTGGTGTTTGTCATGTCCATGGCTGTCAATTTTGTTGTGGCTGGTAGCAGCGTAGCTGGCGCTGCTGGCGGAGACCTGACGGGCAGTTTCATACAGACAGCCCCGAATACGGCCTTCATTTTCATTGCAGCGGAAATCGTCGTTGGGATAATAACCTTTCTGGGCAGCCTCTTCGTGCTGTCGAAGAAATGATCTGATTGAACGCTGCAATTCGGTCGGCTGTACCGCTACTTTTTATACATTTCCATGAAGTAATAGAGAATCATGCCTATTATGCCTGTGAGCACCAGCAGCAGTATCCACAGCACCCTGTCGCCGTGCCTGAATTTCTTCCTCTTGGCGCAGTCTACTATCATCCATATCCAGGCAGCGAAAATCAGGACGCCAAGCACCATTGCCACAAGGATTATTGAAATAGATAAAAAGGCAAAAGCCGGCATCTGACTGAGAAATGCCTTCATGCTCTCGTTGAAAATGGTCTCGTTGATTGCCATCCTAATCAATTATTTCTTGGGGATTTTCACATAAATAGCTTTGTCTTTTCAGTTTTCCGGCAGCTGTATCCCCATGATTTTCGACTCGCCGTCCTCCATGCTCACGCCGTAAACCTGATCCGCCTCTTTTATCAGCTGGTCGTTGTGCGATATGATGATGAACTGGGCCAGCTCGCTGTGCCTCTTTATGAGATCGGACACCAGCTTGGTGTTGGCCTTGTCCAATGAGGCGTCCGCCTCGTCAAGTATGTAAAAGGGTGCTGGCTTGTGATTCTGGATAGCGAACAGGAACGCAAAAGCGGTCAAGGTTTTCTCCCCGGTCGACATGGAGTCTATGTTGAGCAGCCTCTTCCCAGGGGGGCTTGCGTATATCAGCAATCCGGAATCCATATCCCCCAGGTTCTCCAGCCTGAGATCCGCTTCCCCTTTTGTCAACTCCGCGTATATTTTCTTGAAATGCCGTGCAATCTTTTCCATGGTGATCGTGAACATCTCCCTCTTTTTGTTCTCTATGTCGATGATGGTCCTTTCTATGCTGTTCTTCTCCTCGACTATCTTGTCGACCTTCGTCTTGAAGTCGTCGAACTCCTGCTTGAAGGAATCGAATTCCTCGATTGCCTTCAGGTTGACCGGACCCATCTCGTTCATTTTCTGTATGCTCTGCTCCCTTCTCTCTTGCAGAACGTTCAATGGCTGGCTCATGAGCTCGCTCTCATTTATCTCTTTCTCCATCTCCTTGTACTTTTCCCAGTCATGCCTGGCAGTGTCCAGGTTTGCCTCGTACTTCGCCTGCCTGACGCTGAGCTTGCCGCACTCTTGCTGCAGAGACGCCCTTCGTTCGTACAGCTCGTCCCGCTCTTCCCTGAGTTTTTCCACGTCCTTGGATATCTTTGACCTTAGCTCCTCCAGTTTTGTCACGCTCTCGATGTTCTCAACTTTCCCCTGCATGGATTTCAACTCATTCTCAAGCTGCTCTATATCAAACCTCAGGGTGTCGTTATCTCGCTCGAGGCCCTTCCTGTTGTCCAGATACTGGGTCAAATTCGCTCCTGACCTCTTCCTGTAGAAACCGCCCGTCATCGCCCCACTGCGCTCGACCAGGTCGCCGTCCAGGGTGACCATCCTCACCCTGCCGTTGTTCTGCATCAGCTCCCTCGCATGCTCTATGTCATTGACGCATGCGGTCGTGCCCAAGACATAATTCACTATGCTCGTGTATCTAGGATCGTGATGAACGAGGTCGGACAACCAGCCTATGGCCCCTTTAGGCAGGTCATGCTTAGGCTTCGGGGCTATCTTGTCGAGCGGCAGGAACCTCACCCTGCCTATCTTGTTCGCCTTCAGGTACTGTATGCACTCAACGGCGTGTGTGTGCTTTTCAACAACAACGTCCCCCAGGTGACCGCCCGCGGAGACTTCCACCGACACCTTGTACTGTGGAGGCACCATGACAAGGTCCGAAAAAGTGCCAAGCACGCCGGCCCTGTCCAGCACCGCCTTGACAGCTGGGCTCTCCCTCTTGTCCAGCGTTGCCAGCCTGTCTATCAGCTCGCTGATCCGTTCTATCTCCCGCTGGTTCATCTTTATCCTCTCCCTCTTCATGCTGATTCTCGATTGCAGCTCGTTGACCCTGCCAGCCTCCTCCATCACGGAGGATGCCTTGAGCACCTTGCCGGTTATGCCTTCCATCTCGGCCTCCATTCCGCTTATCTTCTTCTCGAGTTCGCTTATTTGCTTTCCCAGGGACCCGGCTTCCGCCTCCAGCTCGCCAGACCCCCTCCCGGCCGAATCAAGCCTCTTTTCCAAAGCCCTGAGGTTTCTCAGTATGGTAGTGGCGGCTATGAGCCTCAAGGTGTCCTGAATTTCTTTGTACTCCAGCGCGGCGTCCCTTTCTGTCTTGATCTTCGTCAGCAGCTCGTCCTTCTGTTCAAGAACTATCTCCGCTTCCCTGACCTTCTCCGCTACTTTCCCCATCTCCTTCATCGCCTTTTCCTTCTTCTCATCGTATTCCGTTATTCCCGCTATCTCGTCGATTATCCTCCTCCTGTCGGTGGGTCCCATCTCGACGATCCTCGTGACGTCGCCCTGCTGTATCAGGTTGTGACCGTCTGCCGTTATGCCTGTCTGGGCCAGTATGTCCACCACTTCCTGCTTGGTGGATATCCGGCCCCCGAGCCTGTACGTGCTCACCCCTGCCTTGTTGACCCTTCTCGACACCGTGATGCTCTCCTCTTCGACCGGCAGGTCCTTGCTGCTGTTGTCCAAGTGCATGACGACCTTCGCATAGTCCGAAGCCGGCTTATTGTCGTTCCCCTGGAAGATGAGCTCGTGGGCCCTCTTGGCCCTGAGCGACCTGCTGGTCCCGCTCCCCAGAACGAAATATATGGCATCCGCTATGTTCGTCTTGCCTGACCCGTTCGGCCCCGTCACCACCGAGAAGCCTGACGTGAACGGGACAGAGACTTTCCTCTTGAAGGACTTGAATCCCTCGCAGACAATCTTCTCAATCCTTACCATAGTATTTATTTATCAGGGAAATCTTTTATTATTTCAGAGCAAAAATATAGGCAAATGCATGGAGTTTGTATGTCGTTCGCCATACCGGGACATCTGGAAGTGCATGACGGCAAGCTTAGCATAGGCGGGATCGAAGCCAAGCGGCTAGCCCTCAGATACGGGACTCCCCTCTATGTGTATAACGGGGACAGGATAGTCGAGAATTATAAGAGGATGAAATCCCTGCTCGAGAACCATTCCGACAGGGAAGTGAGGATATACTACTCGGCGAAGGCCAACTCGAGCCTCGCTGTCATGAAGATCCTAGCGCTGTCGGGTGCTTGGTGCGATGTCGTCTCCCCCAACGAGGCGAGGCTGGCGCTGGACGCTGGGTTCAGCAAAGAGCGAATAATGTTCACAGGGACGAGTGTCAGCGACGGCGACCTGCGTGAGGTCTCAAACCTTGGGATAATGATAAATATCGATTCTTTTTCACAGCTAAGAAGGCTGGCAAAGCTGGGCAGGTTCAGGGTATCCATCAGGTGGAATCCGGGGCTCGGGGCAGGCGCCCATGAACATACCATAACAGCGGGGAAATTCGTCAAGTTCGGCATACCTGAGGACAGGATCCTCGAGGCGTGCAGGGAGGCCAGAAAACTGGGACTTGAGCCCGTCGGCCTGCACCAGCACATCGGCTCAGGGTGGCTGGGCAAGGACGTTGACGTTTTCCTGTCGACGGTGGACAAGACGCTGCAGATCGCCAGGCAGGTCACCGACATCCTTGACCATGAGCTGGAATTCGTTGATTTCGGCGGAGGGCCTGGGATACCTTACAGGCCGGAAGATGATGGGTTCGACCTGGAAAAATACGCGAGCGGAATCTGCAGACATGTCAAGGAATCCGGGCTGCGTAGCAGGGCCATAGCAGTCGAACCTGGCAGATACGTAGTCGGCGATGCGGGTATCCTGCTCACCCAGATTAATACGGTAGAGGAGAAGGGCGTTCCGGTAATGGGCGTGGATTCCGGGTTCGGCACGCTGCTGAGGCCCGCCATGTACGGCGCCTATCATCACGCAGTGATATGCAACAAGGCCGGCAAGAGTCCCGACAGGGAATGGATAATAGCAGGCAACCTGTGCGAATCCGGGGACGTGTTCAACGAGAACAAAAAGACACCAAGGCCCATGCCAACTCCGCAAGAAGGTGACATCCTGGCCATACTCGATGCAGGCGCCTACGGTTTCTCGATGTCCTCGCGCTACAACTCGAGGGTCCGGCCGGCGGAAGCGCTCGTGATGAAAGGCAGGGACATGCTGATCCGGAAGCGGGAGTGCTACGGCGACCTGCTGAGAGGGCAGATTGTTTAACGATAATACATCTTTCTTATTCATTATTTTAATGTCCAAAACCAACATAATTGTATGAAACCCGTTCATTTTATTCTCGCATTCACCTTCCTTTTTTTCCCCGCCATCTTGTCAGCCCAGCCCTGCAACACCGGTGCAGACGAGCCCGCGAACGGCGGAAACTGCGACGGCGTCGTCAATATCACAGAACTCATGGACTACATAAACCTTTGGTACGGGTGCTCTTCTTGTTATCCCGACTTCTTCCAGGCGATCGAGGCGTTTTATGAAATTCCGTGCGTTCCTGATTGTGCAGGCAAGGAATGCGGCCCTGACGGCTGCGGGGGTAGCTGCGGCGTCTGCAACACCGGAAATGTCTGCAATTCCAGCGGGCAGTGCATTGAAGCCGCATCGGAGACGACAATCAGCATAACCCAATACGGAATGACATGGACGTTTGACAAGGAGGTCGTATACGGGACATTCGCAAACGGGGACTATTGGGTGATCGGTCCCGTTAACATAACAAGCATAACGCCTGATTTTGATGGCGAGCATCATGGCTGGGAAGCAAGCCCCTTGAGCACTGGCCCCCAGGGGTTTGATGCTAGAATCTCGGGTTTTGATTCAGGTAAAGTTCCAGACCTTCCATATGAAGCCCAGCCAGGAAAATCGATAATAAAGTCAGTCTCTATCGAACCTCTCGGTGAGAGCTGCAGGCCCTGCCTTGAAACCGCGGCTGTGTTGACCGTGTTAGGGGAAATCCCGCCAGACAACGGAAAAAGTGTTTTCAGGCCCCCCTATTTCGGCGAAGACAAACCTTTTTATTTCGTAAGTGACCTGAACACCGATCTGCTGCCTTCTCTTGAGCATCCATCTAATGCTCCCTCACTGGAATCCATCGAAGAAAGCTTCAGCCGGGTTCAACTGGACCATAGATGGGGTTGGACTGGTCGTTTTATGCATCCGAGGCAGCACATGCCTGATTACGGCTCTTCCGTGTCCAACCACAATTCAAGGGGGGCGCTCGGACTGTTGCTGAATGACTCAATCGATGATAAGATGCCCGCTTTGATCAATTACGTGCAGGCTGGAATAGACCTTTATGATATCGTCAAAGGGGGTGGAGGATGGCCTCCTAACGGCGGACACAGCCCCGGCAGGAAATTGCCGATAACCTTTGCCGCGGTGCTTTTTGAAAGCCAGGAAATGAAAGATGCTGTCAGCAATGCCGAACCCAATATCTTTGATGAGGATGGGAGCATCGAATATAGCCAGAAAGCAAATGACGGGAAGGGGATGGCGCTTTTTGCCCAGACCGGGCCATGGGAAAGTAATTATTGGCAGAAGCTTGTATTCGGCTGTGACGGCGTAGCAGGGTCGAAAACCCACAAAGACCCCTATGCCTACATAGACGGCGGCTGCTGTTGTGGGTGTACCTATGATAATTGCTGTCTTTACAAGCCATGGAAAGCAACGGCAATTGCCCTGTACATGATGCCCGAATTGAGGGTTGTCTGGGATGATGAAGAATTCCTTGAGTATGTCAACAGAAGGACTTATCACGGAGCCTGGGCCCAGCCAGACCCCTGTGCTCCTGTAACCGGGGTGTGTGCCGGAGGGACGAACGAAGGTGCTGATTGTACCGCCCCTTCCGCATCAGCTATTTGTGTGGGTGATGGAGCATTCTGCAATTACAGCGCAAAATGGGACAGTGATTATGGTGTTAAATACGGACCTGATGGGAATGGTAGTTGCATTCTGGATACAGACCCGAGTGATGGCATTGGGAGGTACCCCCGTCATGACGGGCTCAACAAGAACTCGGGAGGTTATGGCAACAGTTTTGCGGAAAGTCTGTGGGAGATGTACAGGCACATCCACTGCTATAACGGGGTCCAAGACGAGGACGAAGAAGGTATTGATTGCGGAGGTTCGTGTGTTTCTGATCTGGATGGTGACGGTTATGATGGCAGGATGTGCGACATCCTGGACCCTGCTAATGACTGTGATGATGACAGCGGTGATGATCCTGCGGGAGTAATCTGCCCAGCCGATAAGGATTATTGTAATTCTAAAACGGCTGCCTGCGCTGTGTGCATACATCCCGGGGCAGAAGAGATCTGCGACGGCATAGACAATGACTGTGACGGGAATTTTCATGTTAACTATTCCCTGGATTCTGACAATGATATGATAAATAACTGTCTGGATAATTGCCCATATGATTGCAACCCGGATCAGGCCGACATGGATTATGATGGAATCGGGGATGCGTGCGATGATGCCTTCACCATGTACGAGGATTTTGAGCTGATGACCGATGGGAACTTTTCAAGAAGAAGGTCCAAAAGCGGGCTTTCTTTTGAGGTGATTTCAGGATCCGCAGGGATGGGGACCTCCAGCCATTGGGGCTATAACAGCAGATTCTTGCGTATTCCCAGTTGCAGCGAGCCCTGCGAAGACAGGCTGGTTGTCTCAAAGGAGGGGAGGAACGAATGGTCGAATTATACGCTGAACCTGATCGCGGGCGACAAATACACGAGGAGCGGGATTGTCCTGCATTACACGGACCCGCTTAATTATTACTGGATTGACCTGAGACAAAATAGACTGGAAAGAATCGAGAACGGTATTTCCACGAGCATCGCGGGCGCGGGTGACAGCATAACCCTGGCCTGGGGCGGGGATAACGGCAATTATTCCATATCGGCGGCAGTCGATGATTCCCTGCACGTGGAAGTCACGAAGGATGGCACCAACACCAGGACGTTCACGGATCCCAGCCCCCACACAACAAACGGCAGCATCGGGTTTTTCTCCATGCGGGGGTATAAATCGGGCAATTATTTCATAGTTGATAACATCGAACTCCTTTTTGAAAACATCTATGACGGTCCCACCGGGGTTTGCTGATGAGTTTGCCAATGAAAAAATCGCCTGATGCATTCTCCCTGACGCAGCGGGGAGTGTCAGAGTGATTTCATTTAGCATGTCAGAGACAGAGAAACGGATCAAACGAATTTTTTCTTCAGCAGCAGTTCCGCGTTCAGGATGCTCGCTCCGGCCGCGCCCCTGATCGTGTTGTGGCTTAAAATCAGGAATTTATAGTCCAGAATCGGGCATTTTCTGATCCTGCCAACAACGACAGCCATGCCTTTTGCCAGACCATCCCCGGCGTCCCTGTCGTACTTGGGCTGCGGCCTGTCGTCTTCTTCCCGTCCCCAAGGGACGTTCCCCCGAACTTCATCACCAGTGCCATATTCACCACATCACCGAAAGATGGCCATGAGTCTGGGGAAGAAAACCCAAAAAGAAGCGGGAAGGAGAGAAAGAAGCGGGAATTCAACCCCAGCACCCCATAGGCCAACAGCTAATAAAAGCCAAGTGTCTTCTTGGTCTTGTACATGCTGGAGATTCTCATGATTATAATTTGACCTAAACCCATTTACCTATTTAAAAGTTTCAGCGCCTTCCTTTCCTTGTGCTGTCCCGAAATAACTTCCTCCCTCCCTGCCGATCTGGGCCTGGCCCTAGTAAGGCAAGGGAATAAGGCAAGAAATCATTCCGCCTTCACGCAACTTCAATCCTTTGTTTCGCTTCTCCCAGCCGGGCGAAAATCTCCTGCCTGGGATCGGAATCGTAATCGCCATTAATCGCGCAAACTACCCTAGCCACTTTGCCTTTCTCAAGAAAGTTTACATCTTTGCCGGGATGCTCCAGAACGGTGACGCCCGAATCTTTGAAGATGTCCTCCTCCATTCTTTCTCTGGGTACATAATTGAGAGTTTGCTGACCTTTTTCAGCATGCGGGCATAAGACCCCCCAATTAAGCTGGGGCATCTCATATCCCGACAAGTCTGTCCCGAAAGTGCCGGCTGTCACAGCTGAAAATTCCAGCTCGGGCAGCGAAACAGCATCAGGCATCGTGGTCCTGTACGCCATTATGACCTCTGATGTATGGCCTATCTTTCTGGGGTTTATCTCGGCGAAATATAGGTTGCCCTTCTTATCGACCATGAAATCGACCCCGAAAAAGCCTCTATACCATTTTCTTCCCATCAGCTGCCCTAACTTTCTGGTATACTCTTTCATCCTTTCCACGTTTTCGCTTCCCGCATTTGAAGGATAAACGTTGCCCATGTAGTTTACACCACCCTCCATTATCTGGTCCGATACGCTAGCGACCAGGATTTCGCCGTCATTGGCGACCAGCCCCAGGGCAGCAGGAGATGATTCCACATCAAGCAGTTCGGAGATTATGAATTTTTCCTTGCCCCTCAGCTTTTCGGAGCTCAGCAAGTCTTCAAAATTCGATATCTTCTCCGTCCCGTTCCCCCCGAAGCCTCTCGCGGACATGACAAAGGCGTCGCCATTGTAGTGCGTTCGGTAAAGCCGGACCAGTTCATCGAAACTATCGGCAGCGTAACCATGCGGGACGGGGATTTCCAACTGGCCTGCAACGCGTCTTTGATTAATCTTGTTGTCGAAATAATCGAACAAGTCTGGACTGGGCCCTATTGCGCGAATCCTTTCTCCATCCGGCAAGGTCAGCTCAGGCGTGTTCTTGTGCACGTTGATGAACACGTCACTTTGCGAACGCAGAATCTCGTCTATCACCCTCTTCACGTAAGGGCTGCTGCTTACCTCGGCATTGATATTGTCCAAAGGCAAAAAGTATTTTCCATCGCCGTCCCTTGAGATATATTCGGCAAGGGCGCTGTTGATTATAATGAATTTGCCGGCCATGTAAGGAGAGGGCATGTTAGGCAGGATGTTGATTGTTTCAACGGGCTTTCCGTATCTCCGGGCCAGCCTGTCGGCCAGAAGCGTGGTCGTATCGATGTATTTTACATCCCCGACAAACAAGACATACGCCCTGTCTGGAGATATCTCCACATTTGAATATATCAATCCATTGTTCCTGTTCATTATATTTACCCCAAAGGTAAATATATATGTAATTATTGATAATTATTGAGAATATTTTATTTGTGAAAATGTAAGATTTATATACTATTAATACAATATAACAAAATATGGTTGGGGGGAAACTGAGGCACGTCGAAAAGCTTGTCTTGAGCGGCTTGGAACTGGACGCGAGGACGCCGCTTTCAAGACTCGGGAGGAGGATCAGAAAAAGCCAGCAGCAGGTCAGCTACACCGCGAATTCCCTGGCCGAGAAGGGGGTAATCAGGGGATTTTACGCGCTCGTGGATTACTCAAAATTGAACGTTCTCAATTTCAGGGTCTATTTCAAAGTAAGTTATATAAACAAAGAAAAATACCATGAGTTGATCGATTACATTGTAGCAGAACCGTACACTTCCTGGGTAGCAACATGCGGTGGGACATACGACCTCATCTGCACGTTCTTCACCCTGAACCCGTCCCGGTTCAACAAGCTATTGAAGGCCATATTGGCGAAATTCCCCAGGCAGTTGCAAAACTACACCGTGCTGACAACGATCGTGGTTAGGAAGTTCGGCCGGAAATATCTTTTGAAGAATCCTAGCACCATGCCGGAAATAATCTTCGGCGGGGACAGGAAACCGGAAGATGTCGACGATACGGACATGAGAATCATGGATGAATTGGCCGAGGACGCAAGGAAAAGTTCCGTGGATATCAGCAGGGATCTGTCTGTCACGTCCAAAACTGTCATAGAAAGGATAAGAAGATTGCGCCGCAGAGAAATTATACTTGGATTCAAGCCATTGGTAAACCCGAGAAGGATGGACTATATCCCTATTCTGCTGATGATCAGATATCACAACATAACACCAGAGCTGGAAAATGGACTAATCGGTTACCTGAAAAGGCACCCGAACGTGACATGGGTCTCCAAAACGATTGGGGAGTGGGACATCGAGATATCGATAGAGGCGAAAGACACCATGGAATTGAGGAATATCGAGATGGAAATCCGCCAGCGATTCGTGTCCCTGATTCAGCAGACCGAAAGCATTCCCATTTATAAAAACCACAAGAAGAACTTCTTCCCCAGATTTTTGATAGAGAGATATTCAGCGAACAAAAAATGAGTTACATTACAAATTTCGATGTAAAAAATGAGGGGAATAAATCAGGCGTCACTTTATCTTCTCCGTTATTATTGCAGGGCATATCTTTGTAACCCCTTCCACTGTTTTCAGTTTTTTCACGAATTTTGAGAGCTCGGCCGAATTCCCGAACCAGCACTCGAGCAGGATCATGTGGTCTCCGCTCGCTGAGCACATGCACATCACGTCCCTCATCTTCTTCAGTTTTTCCAAGGCTGGGATATAGTGCTCGGGTTTCGTATCCACGCCTATCAGGGCGTTTATGTCGAACCCTATCTTTCTGGTATCGATCTCTATGGTGTATTTTTTTATGACCCCGTCCTGCTCCAGCTTTCTCACCCTTTTCCTTATCGCGGTTTCACTGACATCGAACCGCTTTGCAAGTTGCACGAACGGGATTCTCGAATTCTCCCTGAGGGCCGTCAAAAGCTCTAGGTTTGAAAATCGAACCATAACATTTATATATTCGAACATACTTATAAATTTAACTGAAGTGATAATTTAGGATGTGGAAGATGAAGAACACGGTTGAAAACCTGGGCAAGGCATTTATCGGCGAAAGCCAGGCAAGGAATAGATACTCTTTTTACGCAAAGATTGCCCAGCATGAGGGTTTTGAGCAGATAGCCGAGATTTTCCTGATCACAGCCGACAACGAGAGAGAGCATGCAAAGTGGCTGTTCAGGCTGATCAACGAGCTTAAAAAGAAAAGCAACGAGAACCTGGACGAGATCAAGGTCGAGGCCGTGGCCCCGACAATCCTTGGCGATACCGCTGAGAACCTGAGGGCTGCCATCGCTGGTGAAAACTATGAACATACAAAGATGTATCCAGAATTTGCCGATATCGCGGAGAAAGAGGGCTTCCCTGAGATTGCAAAGAGGTTGAGAGCCATTGCAGTAGCGGAAAAGCATCATGAAGAAAGATACAAGCACCTGCTCAAGGAGGTCGCTGGAAACACCGTGTTCAAGAAAGAAAAGAAGGTGTACTGGGTCTGCAGGAAATGCGGATACGTCCATGAAGGTGAGGAACCACCGGAAAAGTGCCCTTCGTGCAGCCATCCGAGGAGCTACTTCGAGCTCAAATGCGAGGAATACTGACAATCAATTAATCGGGAGGTGAAAAATGACAGAGATAAGGCAAATCTACAAGTGCAATATCTGCGGTAACATAGTCGAGGTTCTGCATGCCGGAGTAGGAGAGCTGGTATGCTGCGGACAACCCATGGAACTGTTGCCAGAAAAGACTGAAGACGTCGGCCAGGAGAAGCACGTTCCCGTAATCGAGAAAACAGAAACCGGTGTGAAAGTCAAGATCGGTTCAGTTCCTCATCCAATGGAGGAAAAACATTACATCGAGTGGATTGAGTTTATCGCAGACGGCGAGGTTTACAGGCATTTCCTGAAGCCCGGGGACAAGCCGGAAGCCGAATTTTGCGTAGAGGCTGAGAATATTACGGCAAGGGAGTACTGCAACGTTCATGGGTTGTGGAAGTCTGCTTAAATTTTAAGAGATTAAAATGAAAGGTTTGATAAAATTCGCTGAAGGTTTGCTCAAAGGCGATCTGAAAAAAACGGTGGACTCCCGCATCCAGGAATTCAAGGAAATGGGCAGCAGGCCGGGCAGCGATATCTTCAAGGAGCTCTGCTTCTGCATCCTGACCGCGAACTATTCAGCGGAGGGCGGAATCAGGATACAGAATGAGATCGGCGATGGCTTTCTGACCCTTCCCGAAAAAGAGCTGTCCAATAGATTGAAGGAGCTCGGCCACCGGTTCCCCAACGCGAGGGCGAGATACATCGTCGAAGCGAGAAGGCATAAGGATTCGATAAAGCAAAAAGTGGAATCGTCTGATGATGAGAGGGAAATGAGGGAATGGCTTGTAGAAAACGTAGCAGGGCTCGGATTCAAGGAAGCTAGCCATTTCATGAGGAACGTAGGCTTCGATAATCTGGCGATAATTGATTTCCATATAATAGACATCCTGGTGAAGTATAATATCATAAAAAGGCCTAAAACGTTAACGAGAAACAAATATCTGGAAATTGAAGCTGTCCTTAAGGATATCGCAAAAAAACTGGATATCAGCCTTGCTGAGCTGGACCTCTACCTGTGGTGCGCAGAAACTGGTAAGATACTCAAATAGATCATGATTGGGGGATGAATATGGATTCAATGGATATGAGACCAAAAAAGTCGGTTCTGCCTAATCTGGTTCTATTGTTTGTAACGATTCTTCTAGTCTCCGGTTGCATTTCTTCGCAGAACCCGATCCAAATAGATGGTGTCGAAATCGACGATTATCAGGGAGAGAAGCTTTCTTCTCTCAATGAATTCAGGGAGAATTCCATAAAAGGTCCGCAATACATAGACAACGAAACTTACACGCTGCAGGTGACGGGGCTCGTCAGTGATCCGGGTAATTATTCATATGAACAGGTCATAAACGGATTCCAGAATTATGAAAAGGTCGTGACCCTTAACTGCGTGGAAGGTTGGAGCGTTACGATCCTCTGGGAAGGGTTCCTTGTCAGGGACATCATCAATACGGCAAATCCGGGACCTGATGCAAACACCGTGATTTTACATGCTTACGATGGTTATTCCACCTCCTTTCCCATAGAATACCTGCTGGACAATGATATCATAATGGCTTACAGGATGAACGGGGTCACCATCCCCACTGAAAGGGGATTCCCGTTCCAGCTGGTTGCGGAGAGCAAATGGGGTTACAAGTGGATAAAGTGGATAACGGAAATCGAGATATCCGATTACGAGGATTACAGGGGTTATTGGGAAAGCAGGGGATATTCAAACCAGGGCGACCTTGGGAAGCCGTTCATCGGTAGATGAAAATTCTAAATCGGTATATCATCAGTGGTAAAAGATTAGAGGAAATCTTATTAATATCATTGATAGATACATGTTTTCAAAAACCCACCATTTTAAGGTTTTTATTTCTTTGTAGTCATTATTATAGATGATTAGTGGAGTTGTGACAAGAGAAAAAGTAGATGAAAAAAGGGCTTTAGCAACTTTTTACACGGCAAATCCGAGTTATGTTGAAGCCACACCTATATATTGGAATGGGGGATGTCATAGGCATATTAATTTGAAGGGGTTGGCAAGTGCTGTGGATGTTTCTCCAGAAAAGTTGTCTTCCTATTTTTCAGAAGGTATACCAACAGAACTGCGCCCTAGGATTGCAAAAGAACTTGCAATGTCGAATGACCAACTTTTCAAGTCGACAAGAGATATTCCGGATATCATAGAAACCATAGAAGGTAGCAAATCTTATGCCGAACTTGCTGCACATTACATAGCCAAATCCATTTTTACACAAGGTAGAAATGAACTGTTTAAAAACATACCTCCTCATTTGGTTGATATCTACGCTTTGCAGTTATTTGAAGATGATATGGCCTGTACACTTCTGAATGGGGATGGTGTACTTTATACATTTAGTGTTAAAGTTTCTCATGGCACACAAAAGCCGAGTATTTCTGTTTTAGGTCCACATCAACCTAATGCTATAAAAAGGGGTGATAAGCCAGTAGAAAAACATGAATTTCATTTAGGAAATAGTAAAAAGCTTGATAAGGGACTTTTAAGCTTTGCAAAACACATCTTTCCTGTTGTAAAGAATAATCTTAATGAAAATGAGTCTTTATTCCTTACTCATGAATTTCAAAGATATTCGGAAGATTTGAAGTCTAGTGCCCAATATCTTAAAGTGTAATCGTGAATTAAATTTTTTTTACTTATTCTGCAGCAGAATCACTCAGAAACATTGACCCAGTGGTCGGCCTCGTCGCCTATCCTCATGACCTTGTTCCTTCTCTCGCTCTCCAGCATTATCTCCTTTAGCAGTTTGGCGTCGACACCTACCTCGAACTCGTCCTCAAGCCCTTTCCTGATGTGATCGAGATGCATCTTTCCCTTCTTGTTGAGCAGTTGAGAAATTAGGTTTATCAGGTCCTCGTTCATGTTCCAGGGATACATGACCCATACCCAGGGTATCCTCTCCACCCAGAAATCCGGGATGCCATCGGCCGGAGTGGTGTCAAAAATCTGCATGGTCGCTATCTTCACTACCCCGGGCTTTAGTGTTTTGATGTATTTCTTGGCCTCGACTAAACTTTTCCCTGTATCTGAGCAGTCGTCAACTACGAGAACCCTTTTTCCGGTCAAGTCAATCTTAAGCGGGAATTTTACCTTGGCTTCACCGTCAGGGGTTGCGGTGATTCCCCAGTGCTCCATCTTCAGCGAGACCAGATCCTTCACGCCCAGAAAGTCGCACAGGTTCCTTGCCGGTACCCAGCCCCCTCTTGCCAGACCGATTATGATGTCCGGCTGGTAGCCGGACTTTTTTATTTTCTCCGCCAGCTTTCTAGAAACATCGTATACGTTCTCCCAAGACCTCATCTCACATTTGACCTTTTCGGGCATAATTTATCACCAACTATTACAAACTGGACTCCTCACAGACCTGCATCACGCAAGGCTTCCCCGCAGCCACATTTCCTAGCAGCGGGAATTGCCGGAATAAGCTCCTTCAGTATGTTCTGCACTTTGACCGTGTTCTTCTTCATCGTTTCGATAACGTCCTTTGCGCTCACGGGCTTCTCGGCCCACACGTCGTAATCGGTGACAGATGAAATCGACAAGTAGCACATCTCCAGCTCCCTGGCAAGCTGCGCCTCGGGAACGAGCGTCATGCCGACTATATCCGCTCCCATTATCCTCCAAAGATTCGACTCCGCCCTTGTGCTGAACCTAGGGCCCTCAACGCAGATGTAGGTGCCCTTGTCATGCACAGGTATCTTCAAATCCCTCGCCTTTTTTGCCGCCAATGAGGTGAGCTGGGAGCAGAATGGGTCGGCTGCGGATATGTGGACTACCTTGGGCCCATCGTAGAATGTCCCTTTCCTCTGTTTCGTCATGTCTATGAACTGGTCAGGAATGACGATATCACCAGGCTTCATTTCCTTTCGCAATGACCCCACGGCGGCGAGGCCTATAACCCTCTCAACGCCCATGTCCTTGAGAGCCCTGATATTCGCCCTGGAGTTTACCATGTGCGGAGGGATGGTATGGCCCGAGCCGTGCCTTGACAGGAAGGCAACATCCATGCCCTGGAATTCGGCTATCTTGATCTTGTCCGACGGCTTGCCGTACGGGGTGTCAGCGTCTATCTCGTCGACCGTCTTGAACAACCTGGGATCCGCGATCCCTGTTCCCCCTATAATTGCGATTTTGAGATTCATTGAGCCCACTCGTCACTCGTAATTGCATATTTTTATCACAGATTTAAAAAACACAACCAAAATTAAACGTGGTAAAATGATAAAGACCGCCAGAATATCAGTCAGGAGTGAAGGTCATACCGACGTTATCGACATAACAGGGAAAGTATCGGAAATGCTTTCGAACTCAAAAATCAAGAACGGCTCTGTTCTCGTATTCGTTTCCGGCTCCACGGCTTCTGTGTCCACTATAGAATACGAGCCCAATCTGGTAAAGGACATGAAAAGGATTCTGGAAAAAATAGCGCCTTATGGTGCTGACTACGAACACCACAAGACATGGGGGGACGACAACGGCCCGGCCCATGTCAGGGCAACGATGATGAGCCCAAGCCTGACGGTGCCGTTCGAGAACGGGAAACTGCTGCTCGGCACGTGGCAGCAGATCGTCGTCCTCGACTTCGACACGAGGCCCAGGAATAGGGACGTTATTGTCCAAATAATTGGCGAATGAATACGTATAAGTTTTTATTTTAACTGTCAATTAATAGGGTCATGGCAGAAAAGTTCATGTTAACCGTTGTGACAGCTATTGATAAAAAAGATGTAGAGTCGGTCGGTCTCACACCTGGGGGACGTTACCTTATTCGCGATATATACTTTCCAAAACCCGCAGCGGAAGCAAGTGACGGTACTGCTATTACAACAGACGTAAAATTCGCTTATGATGGTTTAGGAATTGGGGATTATCTTGTCATTATCAAAAACAATAATGGAGTTGAATGTCTTTATAGGTCAAACTATTTCAAGGAGAGAATCGAACCGCCATCGAAACTGTGACCATATAGGACGCATAGAACAACAGCCCTTTGAATATCATATCTGTTAGAAATTGTTCACGTTTTCTTGCCAATCTACCTTCCCCCTGCCTTTAACATTAATTTTACATTGAATCGTAAACAATATTAAAGATTTCGAATAACTTTATATTCAGGTGGCATCTATGGGAATTTCCAGAAAGACCGGGGAAGCTCCCCGCCTTGAAAAAAGCCTTGGCTTGTTCGAAACAACGATGTACGGAGTCGGCATGATTCTTGGGGCAGGGATATATGCCCTGCTGGGGGAAGGAGCAGGGATTGCCGGAAATGCTGTGTGGCTTTCTTTCATCGTAGCTGCCGTGGTGGCGGCATTCACCGGGCTGAGCTATTGCGAGCTGTCAAGCATGATGCCAAGGGAAGCGGCCGAATACAACTACACGAAAAAGGCCTTCGGCAGGGGCAAGGCCTTTCTTGTGGGATGGGTGCTCATGCTTGCGATGATAATAGCCGCTGCGGCTGTATCCTTTGGATTCGCGGGATATTTCGGGCAGATATTCGGCACCAGCATGACGCCGGTAGCATTGGCTATCATAATCGCATTCAGTGTGCTCAATCTCTGGGGGATAAAGGAGTCGAGCTCCTTCAACATAGTAGCGACCTTGATAGAGGCTGGTGGGCTGGTGCTCGTTATAATCGTCGGACTTCTTTTCTTCAACCCGAACGTTGATCTGACATTTTCCCCTAACGGCTTTTACGGCGTCATGAGCGGAGCCGCTTTGATGTTCTTCGCTTTCATAGGATTCGAGGATATAGCCAATATTTCCGAGGAAACCAGGGATGCCAAGAAAATCATACCCAAGGCCGTGCTGCTTTCCCTTATAATCTCAACAGTGCTTTACATACTGGTTGCGATAGCGGCAGTCTCCGTTATAGGATGGGAGGCCCTGTCAACATCCAGCGCACCAATGTCGATGATACTGGGAAATGCCTTCGGGCCAAGCGCAGCGCTTTTAATGAGCGTGATAGCCCTCTTCTCAACAGGGAACACGATCCTCATATGCTTGATAGTAGCCTCGAGAATGATGTACGGCATGGCAAGGGATAGCTCGCTGCCAAGCGCGTTGTCAAAAATACATCAAAGAACCAGAACGCCGTTTGTTGCTGTCCTGCTTACCATGGCGCTGGCAATGGGATTTGTTCTGGTAGGAAACCTATCGTTCGTGGCAAAGCTCACCACGGCAAGCATTTTCATAGCCTACCTTTTTGTTAATTCATGTCTGATTTCGCTCAGATACAGCGCACCCGATGAAAAGCGGGCATTCAGGGCGCCTTTGAATATCGGGAAATTCCCTGTGATAGCCGTCCTTGGGATTGTCTCGGCCCTTGTTTTATTAGCCCACTCGGACCCGGTTGTTTTGGGGATCGAGGCAGTTCTCATTTTGATAGGCGCCGCCATATACAGAATGGCCGGGAACCGGTCATTTTTTTGATAGCTGCTCAGCGCTCTGGTGAACAGCCAAAACCCTTTTGCCGGCTTCCCACACGCTCTTCCCTAGAGAAATAACGCCATGGCCTTTGACAACGATGTATCTTTCGTGGCCCAGAGCCTTTCCGATCTCGTTGGCGAGCTCCACGGTCCCGTAAGGGTGCACCTTCTTCGTTGAGCGCAAATCCAGTTTGTTGGCATGTTCCATCACAATCTTGTCATGCACATGGACTATCGCATTGACGTCAGCCCTTTCCCTGTAGATCAGATAGTGCGCCATGGCCTCCGAGCTCGGCTCGAGTTCGCCCTCCACTTCGACGTGTTTCGTGTCCATGTTGCAAGCCAGGACCTGCACGAAGTTCCTGGGAGTCAGTCTGCCTTTGTTCACACCCCCAGACGTTATGACGAATCCCTTGCTGTTCCTGAAGCTCAGGTTGCCGGCGTGTCCTCCAGCCTCTGCAGGCAGCAGGCCCATTCGATGGAGCTTGGCTCCCCATCCCATTATTTCCGCTGTCCTTGTGTCCTCAGGCGTCTTCTTACCCATGAAAGTTGTCTCGAATTTCCGGCCCTCGTAACGCTCGCCCATGTTTTCACCAGCATTAATTCAGTGACTTATATACAAATTATAATTATGAAAGTCTTCAATAAATATAAGCTTGGAAAGTTCTGAAAAATGACCGAAAGGTTTAAAAATTATAAATTCATTCACGTTGAATGGCGAAATGGGCTCAATATGAAGGGACAAGGTTCGATGATATAAGATTTTTGGATAAATGTGAACCTCCGAACAGGGATAATGCTCTAGAAATCATAGAGTGTGCTCACGAGCTGGAAAGGCTTGGAATTGCCCCTCCCTACTCTCACAAAGGTAAAAGAGGCAATTTTAGCAATGCGGGAAGGCTTGATATCGATGGCGAAGGCAATCCAAGGGTTCTTATCACACCAAGCGGCATACCTATAAGCAATCTGAAGGCACCGGAAGACCTTGTGCTTATCACGGGCTTTAAAATAGAAGATGGGAAGATGACAATTTCCGTCTGGTCGCCGAAAAGATACGAGCCATCCTCGGAAGGTCCATTATACTATGATGGGTTAATGCCAAGTATTTCTGATTTATCTTTTGATGCAATTGTACATGGCCACGATCCTGCTGTCACAGCTGCAACTAAAAAGATTCTTGAACGGTACGATAATGTTGGATTGACGAACTTTGCTGGAAAGTACGGCACGCCCGAATTCTCAAGAGCCGTAAACGGCGTCGCAAGGGAAGGGGGTGGTAAGTACGATAGTTTCGGTGTTCTGGTACCATATCATATCCCCAACGGTGGAGTTTTCAGCTATGCAACAAATTTTGAGAAAGCGTTTGAACTAATTAAAGAGATGCACAACGATGTACTAGATATTCAGAAATTATGATAATCCTCTATTTCTAAGACCAATCAGCCGTGCGGTTTGATTATCACCTTGATGCAATCCTCGCCCCTTGCAAAAATTTTGAAGCCCTTGCCTGCCTCATCAAGGCTCAGCCTGTGCGTTATCATATCGCCGACTTTCACATGCCCGTCCTTTATCAGCGCCATCGCTTCTTCGAGGTCCTGCTTCGCGGCTGCATACGAAGTGACCAGCTTTATCCCGTTCTTCCACAGCTCCTCCACCTTTATCGGCAACTCGGTCCCCGGCTCCGTTGGGGCGAAGAACATGACCGTCCCGCCCCTGTCAACGGATTCCAAAGCCTGTCGCATGGCAGGCATGGCCCCTGTGCATACGATGACGCAGTCGGCGAGCCTGTTCCCGTTATGGTGCAGGACGGATGCGGGAACATCGTCCTTGGCGTTTATCACATGGTCGGCCCCGAATTTCTTGGCAGCTTTGAGCCTGTATTCGCTGATGTCTGTGGCCAGGACCTTGGCGGCACCCATAGCCTTGGCCAGCTGTATGTGCAGCAGTCCCGTGATGCCCGATCCCAGGACAAGGACGGTCTGGCCGGGTTTGACGTCTGCTATCCTCTGGCCCCTCACAACGCACCCGAGGGGCTCGATGAACGTCCCGTCCTCGTAGGAGATCTCATCAGGCAGCCTCAAAGTGCCGTTCTTGATGTTAATCCTGGGTATCCTCAGGTATTCCGCGAAGCCTCCGGGGTAGAATTTCGTCGTTCTCAGGGTCTCGCACATCGTCTCGTTTCCATTCTTGCAGTAATGGCATTCGTAGCATGGGACGTGGTGCGTGACAAAAATCCTGTCGCCGGACTTGTAGCCCTTTACCCCAGGCCCGACCTCGGCGACCTCTCCCGCTACCTCATGGCCGAGCACCAGTGGGGCCTTCTTTATCCTGTACCACTCCATGACATCTGAGCCGCATATCCCGCTGGCCATTACCTTAAGCAGTATTTCGCCCTCGGAAATCCTGGGTAGCGGCATCTCCTCAAGCCTGACGTCATCGTTCCTGTAGTACATCGCGACTTTCATAATATCATTTAAGCAACCTAGATTAAAAATGGATTAAAAATTAAAAATCTGGCAAAGCTTCCGGTTATCAGACCTTTGCGGAATCGTCCTTTGCTGCAACGCTGCCTGCCCTTTTCTTTTTCGGTTTTTCCTTCTTCTTGAGCGTTTCGAAGAGCTGCAGCGCCTCCTTTGGTGTCGCGTCTCCCTGGACCACTGCCCTGATGGCCTGTATCATCGCAACCGGAGACTCCGACTGGAAGATGTTCCTGCCCATGTCAACGCCGACCGCCCCTTCCTGGATAGCGTTGTAAGCCATCGTCAGAGCGTCCAGTTCAGGTATCTTCTTTCCGCCCGCCATCACAATCGGGACCGGACAGGTGTCGACCACCTTATCGAATCCTTCGCAGTAGTATGTCTTCACTATATGGGCCCCGTGCTCGGCAGCCATCCTGCTGGCCAGAGCGAGGTATCTCGCATCCTTTTTCATGTCCTTTCCAACGGCCGTCACAGCCATGGCGATTAGCCCGTATCTCTCGGCCTCGTCGACGTACTTTGCGAAATCGAGTATCGTGTCCCTTTCCCAGTCCGCCCCGACCAGGATCGAATAGCCTATGCCTACCGCATTGAGCCTGATAGCGTCTTCTATTGAAAGGGTGACGCCCTCGTGCAGCAGCTCCTTGCCGACTATGCTTGTCCCGCCTGAAGCTCTGAGCATTACCGGCACGTCAGTCGTTGGGTCAACACAGGTCCGCAACATCCCCCTCGTCACAAAAAGCGTGTCACAGTAAGGTATCAAGGGACGCACAGCCTCCCTGAAGTCTTCAAGCCCGCTCGTAGGGCCGAGAAAGTATCCGTGGTCAACTGCCAACATTACCGTTCTGCCTGTTTTTGGATTGATTATCCTTGACAGCCTGTTTCGCATTCCCCAATCCATATCCATTCACCTCCCACTGATAACATAAATATTAAGATATAATCAATCATTTTTTGGCTTAACGATTAAAAAGCCTTTGTCTATCAGCCAGTGATGGAATTGATACGTGGTAAAGATGCAACTGCTCTTGCATATCTGCCTTATTTTCTCATACTTCTCCGATCCCTCTTCCTCCTGGTTCAGCAATAACTGGATCGGGCATTTAACGTCGTTGCAGAATTGCCTTCTCTTGTAATCCACGTACCCCTCCATCGGCATAGTATAAAAAAGGGACCCTGAAATAAAAAGTTTTGGGAAACCCAACCCAAGCCCTCTTCGAACATCCTTACAATTTCACCAGTTCCGGCCTGATTCCGCTTTCAGATATTTCCAGGAGCGCAATGGTTGGCTTTATCAGTATCGCCAGCAATGGCATGGTCGGGGAGCCTGAATTAATGAGCCAGATGCCGTCCTTTTTCTTGATCGCTGGCCAGTGGCTGTGGCCGTAGACGAGGACATCGCACTTGTTGCGTTTGGCTATAGACAGGGCCTTGCCGGTTCCAAAAGAACCAGCATCGTGAATCATGCCGACTTTGAATTTAAAAAGGTGCAGGAAATCAATCTCAGGCAGCTCCTCCCTGACGCTTTTGGGGTCGGAATCACCGTAAACCGCCCTGACCTTTGCTATTTTCTCGAGTTTCCTGACGACGTTCAGATCGAGTATGTCGCCACTATGCAATATAAGATCGACGCCATGCAGCGCATCTATTATTTTTCCCGGTATTTTCTCTCTCTGTCCCAGATGGGTATCAGAGACGGCGGCGACCTTCACCTCCTCTTTGAGGCCGCTTTCATGGAAATAGATTTTAACCAGATCGAGGTCGTCCGTGATTATATCAGCCTGGGAAAGGTCCTGCCCCGCACTGTTCGGGCTCTGCAAGGCTATGGCAAACATCCCGGCGCTTTTCGCGGCCTGGACCCCGAAGGCGGAATCCTCTATAACCGCACACTCGGCGGGCTTGACGCCAAGCTTTTTCGCGGCAAGCAAGAATATCTCAGGGTTCGGCTTTCCCTTCTTTATTTCATCCCCGTTGATCTTTATTTTGAACAGATCCGAAATCCCAATCTCGTGCAGCTCCGGCAGCATCTTTTCCTTGTGGGAGCTCGTGGCCAGCGCGAGCTTGAATCCATTTTTCTTAAAGAAATCTATAAGCGCCAATGAATTCTTTATTGGCTTGATGTTGCCCTTTATGAGTTTGTTGAAAACAGCGTCCTTCTCGTGCACGAGTTTCTTTATGCTCATCTTCCTTTTCCTGGTGCGCAGGATGTCATCGAAAATCTCTTCAATCCTTCTTCCAAAGGCCTCCATTTTTTCCCGTTCGGTCATCTCAATTCCATGTTTTGACAGCACTATTTCGTCCGCCTTGGCAGAAAGATGCTCGGTGTCCGCTATGACGCCGTCCAGGTCGAAAATGATTGCTTTAATCATGATTTATCTCTGAGTGCGGCACTTTTTATTTGTTTTGGTTTCACAACGCCATGCTCCGTTATTATCCCGGTGATGTATTTCGCTGGGGTGACATCGAAGGCGGGGTTTCTGGCTGGTGTCTCTTTTGGCGCAATCCTGACCTTTTCAAAGTGCCCGGAATCAGAGAATCCGAACATGTATAATACCTCATCCTGGCCCCTTTCCTCGATGGGTATGTCATCCCCGCTTTTGCACTTGAAATCGATCGTCGAGCTTGGCGCAGCTACGTAGAAGGGAATCCCGTTCTCCTTTGCCAGCACCGCCTTCTCGTAGGTGCCTATCTTGTTCGCGATGTCCCCGTTCGCTGCCACCCTGTCGGCGCCGACTATGACAATGTCTATTTCTCCTTTTTGCATATAATATCCTGCGGCATTGTCGGCAATCAGGTGGTGGGGTATCCCCTCCATCGCGAGCTCCCATGCGGTCAGCCTTGCCCCCTGGCACCTTGGCCTTGTCTCGTCCACGAAAACGTGAATCTTCTTGCCAGCGTCGTTAGCGAACCTGATGGGCGCAAGCGCTGTCCCGTAGTCCACGCAGGCCAGCGCCCCTGCGTTGCAGTGGGTCAAGATCCCCGAATCGTTCTTGATCAGTTTCGAACCGAATTCCCCGATGAGCCTGCTATTGTTCACGGACCATTCGGCGTACTGGTTGGCATCGTCCAGGGCGAATCTCTTTGCCTGTTCCACGTTATTTACGTTAATCGCCCCGGAGTAAACGGAATCGACCGCGTGGAACAAATCATAGGCTGTCGGCCTTGTGCTGAGCAGGGTTTCCCTCGCCTTTTTCATCAGTTCCCTGAACCCTTTGAGGTCATTCCCCTTGAAAGACATGGCTGCCTGGGCCATCCCAAAGGCCCCTGTTGCACCTATGGCCGGAGCCCCCCTGACTATCATCGTCGAGATGGCATCTGCCGTCTGTTCATAATCTTTTGACTCGAAAATCTCGAAGTGATGAGGCAGCCTGGGCTGGTTTATCATTTTGACGACAGAGCCCTCGAGCCAGACCGTCCTGCTATATTCAACCTTGTTGCCGATTTTCACTTTCATAATATACAAATGAAAAGGGGGAATAAATTATTTTTTCTTGTGCTCAGCGAAGGTTTTGGTCCATCTTGTCTTTTTTCCGTCCCTGCCAAGCCTGCTGTTCTTCTGGCACTTCGAACTACAAAATAGAAAAGTCTGCCCTGAATTTTTAACAAATAATTTTCCTCTGCCATGCGGGATTGTGTCACCGCAAAACGAGCATTTCATTATGATCACCAAACACAGTCATTTAAGTCATTTTATCCATTTCATATTTCATTTATTTCTGCTTATTTCTGCCTGAGCACACCAACGGATTCCATCTCGGTTTCCTTGACCATGATGATGTCCCCTGCCCTGATGGGACCCACGACATTCCTGGTCAGTATCTTGTCCTTATCCAGGCCGTCAAGAACCTTGCATCTAACCCTGCTCACGCCCTTTATCCCCATTCTTCCAAGCACTTTCAAAACTTCAGCCGGAACGGCCATGAGAACAACTCCTTCACTTTAGCAGCTCTTGTGTTTTTTTCGATATTTCCTCTATGTGCTTCTTTGCCCCGCCTTCCTCTACTATGGCTATGGACGATGTGGGAACCTCTATTCCCGCGGCCTTTCCAAGCTCCGCCTTTGATGGCACGTAGGAGTAAGGAATGTGCTTCTCCCCGCACAACACCGGCAAGTGCATCAGCACTTCCTCGGGCTCGACGTCCTCGGCCATCACAACAAGCTTGGCAATGCCCCTCTCTATCGCCTTTGTTACTTCGTTCACACCCTTTCTCGTCTTTCCTGTGTCCCTTGCCTTCTCCACAGCCTCGTAGGTCTTCTCGGCTAGGTCTTTTGATGTCTCGAATTTCACGTATGCTCCTGGCATTTGCAAACCTCCATTAATCCTTTAAGAGCCCGCCGCCCCAAATGCAGCAGGACCCAAAGTCATTTTTCAGGTTTTAAGGTATTAATTATCTATAATGCATGCTTTTAAATGTTTATATCTTTGCCCGTTTCCCTGGCCGTCAAAACATTCGATTAAGCCTCCATTATTTTAATCTCTATCTTGATTATATGGGATTATGGAAGAAGAGCCCGGATTCAGCTTCGACGAATTTAGCGTGGAGATGGGGGACTTCGAGGTTAGGAAGGTCAGGAAATTCGACAGGCCTGGAAGAGTTGGTCCAGGCGGCTCCATTTCGCAAACACCCCTGTTCTACAAAGGCAGGATATACTTTGGTTCCATGGATCACAACCTTTACTGCGTGGATGAGTTGACAGGTAAAGAAATCTGGAGGTTCAGAGCCCAGGATAAGATACACGTATCCTCTCCTGTCGTTCATGACGAGACCATGTTCTTTGGTAGCGATGATTATAATCTATACGCCATAGACGCCGAGACCGGGAAATTAAAATGGAAGTTCAGGACACAGGATTATATCTACTCCACGCCTTTTATTGATAATGATATCGTTTATTTTGGCTCTAGGGACAATAACCTTTACGCTGTTAATGCAAAAACGGGGGAATTGATATGGAAGTTCAGGACACAGGATTGGGTGTTGTACTCGCCTGCCGTATACAAAGGGAAGGTGCTTTTTGGTTCATTTGACCACAATTTTTATTGCCTGGATGCGTCAAACGGGGGGTTGTTGTGGAAATTCAGGACAAATGCGGAAATATGGGGCACTTCAAAGCCGGTGGTTCATAAAGATTTGGTTTATTTCGCTTCCTTCGACAATTTCTTGTATGCCCTCGATGTAAATACAGGGAAATTGGTTTGGCGTTTTCAGACTGGAATGTATGGTAACTCGAGAGGACCAATCCTGTACAAGAATGTTCTCTATCAAGGCTCCAGGGATGGGATTCTGCATGCATTAACCCTGGAAGGGCGTGAATTATGGAAGTTTTCAAAGAATGAGGAGATACTCGAAGCGATGGCAGGCTGTGACGATAAAATATACTTTGGCTCGGGAGACTATAACCTCTACTGTCTGGACCTAAACGGCAGGGAATTGTGGCGCTTCAGGACACAGGGCCGTATATACGGGGGGCTCTTGATTTGTAATAACATAATCTTTTTTGGTTCTTTTGACTGCCATTTGTATGCCATAGATATCTTCACAAAGAAACTGAAGTGGAAATTCAGAAGCCAAGGGGGCCCGTGTTACATACCATCCCCTTTCGAAGCCTTTGAAGTTCAGATTAAGATACCAAAGAGGGAAATGGAAGAGGGGAAAAAGAAAACTTATGAATTGGACCTCGCGGGAGAAGAGGAGGAAAGGGCTGGTGCCTACAAATCAAGGATAACCTACCAGGTTTCTACGCAGTACAGGGAAAAGGGCAAGTACCAGATAGACACCGACGAGGAAGCGTTTTAATATTTTGTTCATTTTAAAGCTACATTATGGAAGAATCTGGGTTCGGCTTTGATGAATTTTCCGTCGAGATGGGGGATTTCGAGATAAAGAAGGTCAAGAAATATGACAGGATGTGGAGGGTCGAGCACGGAGGCAGCATAGCGAGTCCCCCCGTTTTTTATAAAAATGCCATTTATTTCGGTTCCGCCGACCATTTCGTTTACGCGATTAACCCCTCTAACGGGAAATTGTTGTGGAAATACAAGACCGAAGGTTCAATAGTAGTTGGGTCGGTGATAGTGCATGACGGCGTCCTTTACGTTGGCTCCTTTGATCACAACATGTACGCCATCCAGGCTGACACGGGTAAAATGATATGGAAATTCAGGACAAACGACAAGATTGGCTCGACACCAGTTTTTGATGGTGGCATTTTGTATTTTGGGGGGGAAGACCAGAACGTCTACGCGTTGGATGCGAAAAGCGGCGAACTCGTGTGGAAATTCAGGACATTCGACTGCATAATGTCAGAGCCGGTTATTGTCGGGAACAAGCTTTTTATAGGCTCAGACGACCATTTCTTGTACTGCCTGGACAAGAAAACGGGCCGGCCTGTATGGCGCTTCGGGACCCAGGGGGAGATACATAACACGAATGCCTTTCCCGTCAGAGACGGGATAATTTATTTCGGTTCTTTCGACAATTACCTGAGGGCTGTCGATATAGATACGGGGAAACTTTCGTGGAAAACGAAAATTGGAAATTACGGTATTACAGCCTCCCCTGTAATTTTTAATGAGATGATTCTCCAACAGTCAAGGGACGGGATACTTTTTGCGCTGAATCTTGCCGGGAAAAAGATATGGAAATTCGTAACCAAGGATGTCATAGGCATACCATGTGTCCACGAGGATAATATATACATAGGATCATCCGATTATTGCATGTACTGCCTCGATTTTGCCGGCCGGGAGTTATGGCATTTCAAGACTAACGGGTATGTTTATTGGAAGTCTTTGTTAATAGGCTCCAGGCTTTACTTCGGCTCATGGGATTGTTTCTTGTACTGCATCGACACCAGGACAAGGCAGGTCATCTGGCGCTTCAAGACGTCAGGCAGCCCAAGTCCAATCCCGCCAGCGTACGAAGCCTTTGAATTGCAGCTGAAAATACCGAAGACCTCAAGAGAAGAGGGAAGAAAGAAATCATACGAAATAAACATTACAGGTGAGAGTGAGGGAATAGGTTCTTTTTACAAATCAAGGATAACCTACCAGGTTTCTACGCAGTACAGGGAAAAGGGCAAGTACCAGATAGACACCGACGAGGAAGCGTTCTGATTTTCATTTGTGCGCGAAGCAAACAACGACCTTGTTCCCATGTACGGAATCGATACTGCCGAAACCGATCCTCTCCATCTGGATGAGGGTTCCGGCCTTCAGCTTAAGCAGACTTATTTCACCCAGGCAGTTGCTGGTACCTTTGGGCGTGAGCAGTTCCACCCTTGCGTTTGGCTCTGAGACCCACTGGATCTTTGGCATGGAAGCCACGATGCTGTTTCCCTTGTATTCGCTGGTTTTTCCCAGCCTTATGTTTCCCATGCCCTTCAATCTTATCGTTTTTCCCAGCAGCCGGGTCCAGTCATGATGCGAGATATAAACCCTGTTCAGATCTACAGGCATGCTCTTCTTTCCCCTGGCAGGGAAATCGGGATGCAGGTCTTCTTTTGCTTCCCTTATCACGCCTGCATTTTTCACTGTTATGCGTTGCGGGTCTATGACCACCATGTATCTGTTCGCCAGCGGGTCTATCAGCTTCCTGTTTATGCCTTCCAGGTTCTCCCAGCCTACCCTGATGTCGGTTTTTGTAAGTCCGCAGGTGAGGGCGAATTTCCGCAGGGCAGAGGGCTGGAACCCCCTTCTCAGCAGGGCCCGGACAGTGGGCATGGCGGGGTCGTCCCAGCCGCTCACCTTGCCATCCTTTACCCATTCCAGCATGTCCCTGGTATGGATCTTTGTCCCCGGCAGGTAGACCATCCCGAAATTGATCACGGCCGGACTGGGCCATTTAAGCGAGGAGTAGATTCTTCCCTGTATGGCCGTGTTGTGCTCATGCTCCTTTCCCCTGAAAACATGGGTTATTCCGAGGTAGTGGTCTTCCACGGCGCAGGCAAAGTTGTACAACGGCCACACCCTGTACATCTTGCCCCGCAGGGGATGAGCCGCGTCCGTTATCCTCAGCAGAGGGGGGTCCCTCATTGCCGGGTTGGGGTCGGACATCGAGGTCTTAAGCCGGACGACAGCCTCGCCTTCCTTGTACCCACCTCCCAGCATCTTTTTCCAGTCCTGAAAATTTTCATTCGCTTGTTTTTTCCTGCATTCACAGCTTATTTTTTTAAGCTTCAATTCTCTGAACTTTTCCGCCCTACAGGTGCAAACGTAGGCCTTTCCTGACGATATCAACTCCCCGGCGTGTTCGTAGTACATCTCCATGTGATCCGATTCTTTTATCATCTTGTCCCAGCGCACACCGGATGAGAGCAGGTCTTCCATTATCATCCCGTAAAATTCCTTTTCTATGTTTCTGGGGTCGGTATCCTCTATCCTCAGGATGAACTGTCCCCTGTATTTCTGGGTGTACATGTAGGGCAGCATGGCAGCCCTCAGCAATTGCCCGAGGTTGAGCGGGCCTGTCGGGGAAGGGGCGAATCTCGTCACGAATTTCCCTTGCACCGCCTTGGACAATGGCGGCAGCTGGGCCTGCTTTTTCTCGGGCTTGACGAGCAGCTTCGGGGACAATTTGTTTAGCATTTCCCTTTGTTTTTTCAGGCCGAGCCCGTTCACTTCACGCACAATCAAATCGATTTCCCTTTTCACCACGCCGATTTTTTGCCTCAGCTCTGGCCGGGTTGCAAGGACCTTTCCCAGAATGGCAGCGGAATCGGCATGCCCGTTGTAAAAAACCGCATTCTGCAGGGTATATTGCAGAACGAGTTCCCTTATTTTGCTCATATAATTATATTCATTTGCTTATTATAATTTTGGGTGAAAAAGACTACCCTTGGCTACGTATTTATCGAATTTGAAATCATGGGTAGAATCGGAATTTTATTTAGCACTTGGGTGCAATTAATCAATATGGGATTTTACATAGGGCCTGAGTACTTTCAGACTATCCATTACTATTTTTTCTGCCTGGGCATTATCAGCTTCATCAGCGTTTTCCTGTTCTGGGGTTACGGCATATACTCTTACATATTCTTACTGTTCTACATCGTGCACTCGGCCATCTCATGGTACGTCAGCTGGTTCATGTATGCCCGGATGAGGCAGATTCTCATTATAAATACAATGAGATATGCTGCCTCCCACGTTCTGCTCACTATCTGGTCTGGCGGATTAGCGCTTGCGTTCTGGTACATGTACTCGGCACACTACGAGGCCGTGCTGACCTCGTTTTTAATGATAAATTTCTTCGCGACTTTTCTGGGCATGATCTGGTACATGCTAAGCAAATTCAGGTTCATGGAGAGAATTTTCGAATGGCAGGACAGGAAGGAGCTCAAAAAGGCAAGGGACATGATGATGGCATTCAGAGAGGAGAAGAAAGTAAGGCTCGTTGATGACGAGTTGTTGAATGGGTACGAGTGGGGCTCAGACAGCAAAATCGATCGTCTCTTTATACAGGCAAAGAGACAGCACGAGGCAGGGGAGCGACTGTTTGCGGAAACGATCAGGGAGATAGAAATCGCCTTGTGTGACCTCCGCATAAGATACCTCGAGAATAAGATTGAGGAGTTTGAAAAAAAGGTGGCATTGTCGGGGACCGACAGGCGGCTGTTGAATACCTACCGGAACTTGATCCGGTCATACAGAAAGAAAATCATGGATTACAACAGGCTTTTTTATAGCAAATTCTAGAAATAATTACAATATCCGGAGGTTTGACATGAGACTGGCTTTTCTAGGTACCGCAGGGGGCCGCTTCGCCGTGCTCAACCAGCTGCGGGCAACAGGAGGCATCGTCCTCGAGCTTGACGATCAGGTGATTCACATAGACCCATGGGCCGGGGGCCTTGGTCCGGGCCAAAGAATACGGCGTAAAGCTCGACAAATTAACGGCCGTTGTTGTTTCCCACTGCCACCCCGACCACTACGCCGATGCGGAGCTCGTTATAGAAGCCATGACCCACGGCACCACCAGGAGCGGAGGGGTGCTGATCGGAAACGAGCACGTGATAAAAGGCGGTGATGACTACAGGCCGGTTGTTTCCCCCTATCACCTGCGTGCCTTGGAAAAATATTACGTGATGAAACCGGATGAACAAGTAAAAATAGGCGAAGTTTCGATAACTGCAACCAAAACCCACCACAGTGAACCGGCTTGTCTGGGCTTTGTCTTCTCTGGCTCAAAGACCGTGGGATACGCATCAGACACCGTTTATTTCAGCGGCCAGGAAGGATACTTCAAGGACTGTGACTACCTCATACTCAATGTCTTGAGGCCGCGGGGGCGTGAATGGCCCAAGCACATGAACACCGATCAGGCGGCAAAGCTCGTCGGACTGGCGAAACCCAGTGTTGCTGTGATAACCCATTTCGGCATCTTGATGTTGAAGGCCGGGCCACGTCGCGAGGCGAAATACATAGAAGAGAGAACGGGGGTCAAGACCATCGCTGCGCATGACGGGCTGGTGATCTCGGATGATGATGAAAGGCGTGGCAAGCCGGGGTCCGGCGGCCTGCAGAAATGGATTAAATGATTATCGAAAGATTCAGCGCCCAGACTACGGCAAGACCCGCGAAGCAGCCGGCGGAGATGAAAGGCATGGCTGGATAGAACCTGTCCTTGCTCGCTTTTACGAAAAGCGTCAGCAGGGCTATTGCCGCGAATACCGATATTATCGAGGACTGTAACAGGGCAGGCCCCTTTCCAAGCCCTGCGAATTTTATGAGCCAGTCAAACACAACGCCCGCGAACAACAGCGGAAAGGCTATGTCCCCGCCTCCCAGTATGGCCGTTCTGACGCCTCCCTTTTCCCCGATTTCTTTCGGTATTTGGCCCTTTATGGATTTCAGCCCGGCTGTTTTTCCGTAAGGTATGACAAAGCCGGCAAACGCCCTGCTCTTCGTCTGGAACTTGGCCAGCGTGACCATGTGCTTTGAGTGCCACACAGCGAACATGTCATATGCGGATATCGCAAGCAGCAAGGCGGCTGCCCACTGCACGTTCAGCAGGGGGACGAAAAGGATGGCTATTCCCGGATATATGAAGAGCTCGGTGAGGTTGTGCAAGAATACGTTCGTCCTGTATATCTCGAGTATGGCCAGGATGAAGGCGATCAATAAAGCCACGAACGCTGAAACAAAAACGCCCAAAGTTATCGAAGACGCCAGCCATACTGCCAGAAAATACATCATTTTCCACAGTTTAAACTGCCCGAGTCTTACGAACAAGAGGATCAGCATAGTCCCCACCAGAACACCGAATAAGATGTAGGCAAGCGATACCCAGCCCTCGATATGGGGCCTCTCCCCGACCACGGTGTCCTGGTGCTCCACCGTGACATCCCCTTGCGGCGATACGGTCACGACCGTGTTCTCGCTGATCGCAAACAGGCCGAAGAACTGGATAAGCAGAAAGGCAGCGACCAGGATGACCGTCACCTGAAGGTTGTGCTTCATTATAATAGTATCATCTTAGCTATTAAAAAGGAATGACGGTAAGAAGCCGTTTTCACTGGACTGGCGCTACCAGCTCCATGTCGGGCCGGAACCGAAGTCCGATGCGGATGGGGTGGAAACGGGCCTGAATGTCAAATTCTTAAGCTGCCTGTAGATCTCTGTGTCATTCCTGTAGAATTCGTTCGTGCCGCCTGGGTAGCATACCTGGACCCCCCTTGGGCCGAAATCGAGATGGTGGCACTTTTCATAAATCTTATCGGCGCTTTTGCTTTCGTATGTCATGTATTGTGTATGGCCAAAAGTTTTAAAAAGAGGGAAGACCCGACGAAGGAATTGGTAAAATGCCCGGCATCTGCGGATGATCATACGCCCGTTGGGGCTGCCGCCGGCTCGGCTGCTTGCTGCCCCGTGGACGGGAAATGGCCCCTGTAGATGTCGTGTATTTTCTTCCTGAGATCCCAGAAAACGGGCGTCCCGTAAGCAAAGAACTCGTTCGTGCCGTCCGGATAGCTTACCTGAACGCCCCTGCCGCTGAAGGCCATGCAGTGATAGTCATCGAGCTTGTGCGGGGCGGAACGTCCGGTTTTTTCGAATCTCATATTCTTTATTGACCGAAAGTTTTATAATCCTTAAAATCACGGCTTTCCAGCACCATCCTTCCAGCCCCGTAATAATTTTTATATGTATCGAATCAAATTATGCTTATTCGCTGCATGGGCTGATGATGCAATGGAGCCGAGACTGAAGGGAAAGAGATGGGAGCCCGGATTCGAGCTCGACATCCTTAAGAAGTGGAAAGCCGGATGGCCTTACGGATTCGACCGGAAAAGGAAAGGCCCTGTTTATTCCATAGACACGCCTCCCCCGTATGTCAACACGCCCGTCCATATAGGGCAGGCGACCACTTATGTCTTGATGGACATGTTCGCCAGGTTCAGACGGATGACGGGCCACAACGTCCTGTTCCCGCTCGGGCTGGACAGGAACGGCCTGCCGATAGAGATGGCCGCTGAGAAGAAATTCGATGTCAAGCTCACGGGCCTGACGA
>Ga0315533_1000356_pt1 | contig 41013 bp, 33 predicted proteins | sample SalMarSW160130MG_FD_203081 | JGI IMG/M metagenome (GOLD analysis project Ga0315533, IMG submission 203081) | Salt marsh sediment microbial communities from the Plum Island Ecosystem LTER, Massachusetts, United States - Salt Marsh Sediment SW1601-30 ...
CAAGATTTTTGAGGGGTTTTTGCGAAAAACCTTGCATTTTGACCTTGAAATTCCACTGCAGCATATCATATAATTATAGTATTATCAAGAAGTTAATTGATGTTTTTGCTTTTTTCAGTAGACCCTACTTAAGACCTCACATCCGTCTTTTGTGATGAGGACTGTATCTTCAATGCGGATGTCGAGTTCTTTTTCCGGATAATAAAGTCCAGGCTCGATTGCAAAGACCATGCCTTCTTCCAGCGGTATACCGAGCGGATTTTTTTTAATGAATATAGCCTAAGGCTTTCAACTGCTCTTTCAATTTTTCATCTATTTCCGGTTCCGGCCTGGATGTTTTTCTCTTCTTTGCCTTGCTGTAGATTTCATTAATTTGCCGGATTATCTGGTTAACAAGTACGGCTTTTTCATCAGCTATGTTCTTAATTTCAAGCGAATCTTGTTTTAAATCGTAAAGTTCAACAGGTGTTAAAGCAGTAGGAGGATAGAGAAAAAAATCCAGATCTTTCGAACTGAATCTTTTATTAAGAATGAGTTTATTTTTTCCAATATTCATGGAGATTTTCTGTGGAATACGGGAATTCAAAACATTACTTCCTATGTCTGCTAAAAATGTTCTATCTCCTCTTTCTTTTCCTTTTATCATAGGAAATAAACTTCTGCCGTCGATGCTTAAATCAGAAAAGTCTATCCCCATCTCTTGCAAGATGGTTGGCATGACATCTACAAGAGAAACAATATTTCCGATCTCTTTTCCTTTAAATTTCGATCCTGGGAATTTAATGACAAGTGGAACTTTCAGAGATTCATCATAAAGACTATGCCCATGTCCCCATCCCATATGATCATAAAACTCCTCGCCATGGTCACTGGTGAAGATGATCATCGTCTGATCGTAAAGCTCCATCTCTTTAAGCTTCCCTATAAGAGGTCCTATAAGTTTTTCATCCGTATAGCGGATTTCTCCATCATATAGGCCGATAATATTCTGGCGTTCTCCCTCAGTAACTTTCTTAAAAACGCCCGGCTTCCCACCAAGATAACTGACTAAATCTATGTGTCTCCATTTAGCTCCTTCCTTAAGAAACATCGTTTTATAGGGGTAGGGACAAGCATAAGGATTATGAGTCTGATAAGTATGAATGAAGAGAAAAAAATCCTTATCTTTATTATGATTAAGCCATCTTGCAACATCACGATAAGTGAGCTCAGCCGCTTTATTAAGAAAAACCTCGCCTTCTCTCTCATAATAAGAATCAAATCCTTTAGAAAAACCATATGCTGAATTTACAAAGCCACCTCCTGTAAATGCAGAACATATGTAATTATTTTGCCTCATCATGTCAGCAAGTGTAATGATAGAAGGGCTCATCTTTTCATCATCATAATAAACCTGGTGATGTACTCCATTTAACGAAGTAAAGATTGATACATGAGAAGGGAGAGTCCATGGCGAAGAAGCATATGTGTTGAGGAACATGGTGCTGTCTGAAGCTAGGGAATCAATGTTAGGGCTAGTGTTCCTATCATATCCATAACAACCCAAGTGATCAGCCCTGAGAGTATCAATAGAAATTAGGATAACATTACGAAGGCTTTTTTCTTTCTTATACAGGACCGGGTTATACCAAAATGAAAAATTATTTTCTCCACCTTCAGTAACAAGCGACATTTCTACATTTTCCTGAGCATGAGGAATATCGACACAATACTTGTAAAAAAAATGCTTTTCATCTTTAGTAGGAAATGGAATGTGTTTTTGATAAATTGTCTTTTTTCTTCCTTTTGTTTCAATGGAAACAATAAAAGTAGTACCTCTTTCTTCGTTTCCAGAAGATTTGATAAGTTCTTCTGAGTTTTCATCCCTGATTGTGCCGATCCCAAATTCTAATACGGAATTTTCTGGAATATTAAGGTTGAATGTGAATTTACTCTCAGGGGGAGAAAAAAGTACGTTTATTTCTTCTCTAGCAAGTTTTAGTTTTCTCTTAATTCCAAAAGGATTGTTTCCAGAACCTAAATCCGAAATTGGATAAGACTTTAAAGGGAATACTTTGTGTGATTCTTCCGTTTTTTGGGGAACTTGAATTAGTGGTGAATGGAGAATATTTTCTTTATTAAGATTATCAATTAATCTGTAGAATTTAAATTCGGATAAAGGGGATTTTGCACAATTACTCAGGAAAAATAAGGAAAACAGAATGATAAGATTACTCTTTTTTATGAACATCCTACTGCCGAATAGTATTTTAATCGATTTAATCTCTGTATTCAATGTTTCAATCTATAATTTGTTAGTCTCCTATTTTTTCTTCTTTTGAAAACGACGTAGGATACTCAGGGCGATAAAAAGCGGTCCATTATAAGCTGCCGTGGCGCCTGCGGTAAAACCAATATTACTTCCATTTAGCATTTTTACCCAGGAACCGAACTGGTTGTCATTGACCAGATAAGTCCAGGTGGATGATGGGCCTTTGAGATTCTTCTTTTCCAGGTCAACACCGTCCGCTGTTATCTCCAGGGCATTGAATGTTTCTGTGATCCTGTCATCGACAATCTGTTCCAGTTCAAGAAAGGCATCTACGATTATTCTATGAAATTCATTCAGGGGAGACTCCCCGGCCACGCTGACAAGATGGATGCTCTCCCGTACATCGTTGATTTTAGCCAGGTGTTCGGACCAGCCCCGGTCTATATGGAAAAGAGTGATCTGCTGTTCGAGTTTAGACATACGCTCTTTCCCCAGTTGAGAACTTAATAATGCATATTTCTCAGGAGAACTCTCGGCAAGCATGCTTTTCCGTGAATTTCCCGTAAGTACATCGCAGCGATGTTGATACATTCTTTTCTGGTGATGTTCCACCAGTGATGAATATTCCCAGAGTGTCTTGCGTATCTCAAAATTCTGCCCCTCTACGATACGCTGTCCCCGGGCGATCTCCCGGTTTACAATGGGATGATCAATGACCTTACTTTTTCCCTTTGATCGCAAGACTGATGGGATAAGCCTGTCGATCCTGTAACGTTCGATCAAGTCATCTTCCAGGCTGATAAAAAAACGGGATTCTCCGGGGTCCCCTTGACGGCCGGCACGTCCGCGCAACTGGCGGTCGATACGGATGCTCTCGTGGCGGTTGGTGCCGATGACATACAGTCCTCCCAGGGAAACGACACTGTCCCTTTCCTGTTCATCATTCCCCCCAAGTTTAATGTCTGTACCGCGTCCCGCCATATTAGTGGAGATTGTCACTGCTCCAGGCGCACCCGCCCTGGCAATTATTCCAGCTTCCAGCTCATCATTTTTAGCATTGAGCACGCAGCAGTTTATACCGGACTTCTTAAGTTTTTCTGCCAGTTTTTCCGACTCTTCCACACTGGCGGTTCCCACCAGTACCGGGCGGCCGGTGGAATGCGTCTGGACGGTCTCCGCGATCAAGGCTTGGCTCTTGGCCTTCTTATCAGTAAAGACTATGTCGGGGAGATCCCTCCTAATACAGGGTCTGTTGGGAGAGATAACCACGACTTTTAGGTCATAGAATGTTTTTAACTCAGACGCCGCGGATCGAGCGGTAGCTGTCATCCCACAGAGCTTTGGATACAGACGCATAAAATGCTGCAGCGTTATCGAGCCCAGAATGGTGCCTCCCTTCTGTAAATTCAGCTTTTCTTTGGCTTCGACCGCAGCCTGAAGCCCGTCCGGCCAGTGCCGGTCTTTCACAACACGGCCTGTGAATTCATCCACTATCTCGACTGCACCACTGCGCACTATGTAATCCACATCCCGCTGCAACAGTGCTTCGGCGTGCAGCGCAAGGTTAATCCTGGTAAGATGTTCAAAATTTTTCTGCTGAAAGAGATTCCCGCATCCGAGCACGGCTTCGACACGTTTTACTCCTTTATCTGTCAGAAAGACATTGCGCTTCCCATCATCCGTATAGTAATCGATCTCCGGTTTAAGACTTCTTGTTATCACGGCCGAATAAAAAGAATTTGCCGTTACTTCTTCAGTCATCCCGGCGATCACCAGCGGAACCCGGGCTTCATCGATAAGGAGCGAATCAGCCTCGTCAACAATGGCAAAATGAAAGGGACGGTGAACCTGGTTACCTGAATCATAACAGAGATTGTCCCGCAGGAAATCAAACCCGGCTTCTTTTGCTGTGGAATATGTGATACTCGCATTATAAGCATCTTGTCTTTCCTTACGTCCTTGTCTCTCCTGGATGCACTCGACGCTTAACCTCAGGAACCGGTATATCGGTCCCATCCAGGCCGCATCCCGCCGGGCCAGGTAATCATTAAAAGTATGAACATGCACTCCACGTCCGGATAGAGCATTTAAATAAGCCGGGAAGACCGCTGCCAAAGTCTTGCCTTCACCTGTCTGCATTTCGACCAGTCTTCCCCGGTGCATAGCAATTCCGGCCATTACCTGGACATCAAAAGGACGCAGGCCAATGGTTCGTCGTGAGGCCTCGCGTACCAGGGCATAGGCCTCGGTAAGGAGCTCATTCAGTGGGATTCCTTCTCTTCTGGCCCGGATCTTTAAACTGGTAGATCGCTCTTGCAGTGAGGCATCCGTTTCCCATGTCAGGCATTGTTTATTGATCAACCTGAGCTGCCTGCGGTATTCACTGAGGTCAAGCTCTATCGGGATCCCGCTCAATTTATTAAAAGTATCCTTGATTCTTATGAAATCTAATTTCATCTTAATAATCCTCACATTAAATCTCTTTGGGTAGATAGAAAAAGTATAGAGAGGAATATTTATGCGGGAGGATCCCGGGAGGAAGAAAACCTGTATATATGTTGCGGGTTCAGAGTGATTAAAGGAAAACTTTCCCGGAAGAAATAGACCAGCAAAAGATAAAAAAGGACCGGTAGGAATAAAAGAAGGGGCGGAAGAATAAAAGCCAAGATAAAGAACAGGGGATAAAGAAACAACTGATCTCGACTAGGTAAGGCGTTTACTTCCAACCTGAATCCGCCGTTTTTTTCAGCCATCAAATCTATTATAAAACAATTCTCCTTATTTATCCAGCGCCTTTCTGATGGCCCGAACCTCCTCTATTATCTGATCCAACCTGAATTATTGCCTGGCTTTTTCCATGTCTGCGTCTCTTTTTGCTTTGAATTCGCATCCTTCTTTCCAGTTTGGAAAAGAGGACTCCATTGCCAGTTTGTAACCGACTCTGAAGAGCAGGCGCAGATCGTCAATGGCGCCTGAGATGTCCCAGTCTGAATTATATTCGTCTGAGGGCTTATGGTAAGTTTCTGTTATAAATTTCTTCATTTTTTCCTTTGCCCATTCTTCCCCGTGATCTACGCTGTCGATTCCGGAACTTGTATAAAGCGCAGGAATGCCCTCTTTGGCAAAACTGAAATGATCTGAGCGGTAAAACATCCCCATTTCCGGGGTTGGGTCCGGGCGAACTCTCCGTCCCTGCTCTGCGGCGGCCTCTTCAATATAAGCATCGAGTTCTGAATTTCCGTATCCAACAACTGTGATATCTTTCATCTTCCCATAAATATTTAGAGCATCCATGTTTATTGCGGCAACTGTTTTTGTTTTTGGATATATCGGGTGGGTAGCATAATAATGTGAACCCAGAAGCCCCTGTTCTTCTCCGGTAACGGCGAGGAAGAGAATCGAGCGAGAAGGCGGTGTTTTGAGATGTTTGAAAGCTTCTGCAAGTTCGATAAGGGCGGATGTGCCTGTGGCATTGTCACATGCACCGTTGAATATCTGATCTCCCTCGAGGTTTGGATTTATTCCAAAATGGTCCCAGTGCGCCGTATAAAAAATATACTCATCAGCCCTGTCAGAGCCAGGCAGGAGCGCAATGACATTTCTTGATTTTAATCTATCGATGCTGTTGTTAAGTGTAACAGATGCTTTGAGGCCAAGAGGAAGAGATTTGAAACCCTGTTCTGTTGCGGCTGATTTTAATTCGTTATAGTTTTTCCCCGCGATATCAATAACTGCCTGGGAAACTTCGGTTGTCAGCCAGCCTTCCACAGCGCAGCGGGATGCATTATTATCCTCTGTGACAAGGCTGAATTGTGGACCTGACCAGCTGTTTTTTACTACTTCCCACGGATAAGCTGCGGGCTTTGTTTCATGAATAATAAAGGCTCCTTCGGCACCCTGTCTGGCAGCCTCCTCGAACTTGTATGTCCAGCGGCCGTAATAAGTCATTGCGCGTCCATTGAAAAGCTCGGGATTTTCGGTTGCAAAGCCCGGGTCATTAACCAGCATCACGACGGTTTTCCCATGGACATCGATGCCTTCATAGTCATTCCAGTTGTATTCGGGAGCAACGATGCCGTATCCAACAAAAACCATTTCAGAATCTTGTAGAGAGACCTCCTCTTTGACTCTTAATGTGCCAGCCATAAATTCGCTGTCGTAGGAGAATGACTTTATTTTTTTTGCACCTTTTATTTTGAGCATTGCCCCTGGATCAGCAGTGATTTCCACCATTGGTACTTCCTGGAAGTAGCTGTCGCCATTTCCGGGTTTGAGTCGGAGCTTTTTAAATTCTTCCCTTAAGAAATTGACTGTCTTTTCCTCACCTTTTGAAGCTGGAGCCCTGCCTTCAAAATCATCCGAAGAAAGTATGATAACATCACTGGATAAATCGTCTGCTGTGATGCTTTCTAATGCTGGCATCAGATTTTGATTTTTGTTTGCGCAGCTGAAAAGGATTAATACAAGAGCGGCAAGAATTGCCGCATGCAGTGCGTATTTTTTAAACATTATTGCCCTCCTTAAAATATTTCCAGGCCAGATATTTAAATGTTCCATTATAAGGCTTGGTACTTCTGGCTCTTGTTAAGAGAGTTTTGAATTATCACTGTGTTTCGAAAATGTCAAGAAGAAAAGACTCAGGAGTTCCCGAATTTTTATTGTTTCCTGGATCAGGTCAGATGCTTCTAATACACGCAGAATTTGCCCCAGCGAGTCAAAATCAGCTCGCTTTCCGGATTCGCTCTCTTATCCTTTAAGGAGAAGAACCGTGCCAGCTCAGCCTCTAAACGGTTTTCTCAATCAACTGAACTGATCCTTTGAAAGGAGCAATTGCGTCTTTGGTAGGAACTCATTATCCAGTATCTTTTGATTAGTGCTAAATATACGGGGAAATTGGGAGAACTCCGGCAATATTTGACCTTGATATTTTGCTGTGATATAGCTTAGAAACAAATCCGATGTGCTTACGAGCTTTAAAATTTTACGAGCTTCAAATATTAAAAGAAGAACACTACAATTTGAAGAAACAGGAGGTGTAATGCTTTCTGATATTTCTATCGAACCTTTCCGCGGCGATATCGAAGGTCTTGAAAAAATGGCTTTTTCTTCGTGGCGCGACGAATATGGGATTGAATCCTTTCCTAATTTTTACCGGCCTGCATTTTTGAAGTACTTATTTGGACACATACAGGATGAAAGAGCTCTTATTGCGGCTTATCGTGGGGACGAGGTTGTTTCATTTTTAGCCAATTTGCCGCGGCACTTTAGTTTCAAAAGGAAAAAATACTATGCAGCCCTCAGCTGCATCATGGTTACAAGAAAAGAGCTGCTTCGCCGAGGCCTTGGCCTGGCAATTATCCGTGAGGGCCTCAAGTTCAATAAAGAGTTAAAATATGATTTTACGTTATTCACACTTGAAGCAGGTCACAGGTCTTCGCTGATGATCAAGAAGCTTGAAGAATCAGGCAATCCGGTTAAATTCGTGAAACGGATGCATGTTGTTGCCAGGGTGCTTGACCTTGAACGTGCTTCTGTTTCTGAAGGCCTTAAGTCATGGGAAAAGGTGGCAATTAAGATTATTGGTGCACACCGGCACCCAAAAACCAATTCATCTGTATCTGTAAGGGAATACAGGCCGGAAGACATTGAAGCATGCCTGAACCTTCTCAATCAATACAAGGAGCATGTTGGTCTGGCAAGAGTATGGGAAAGGGATGAACTTGCCTGGGAGCTGGATTATCCTGATGTTTCGAAAATCCTTGTTTATGAAAAATCGGGCAGGGTAGAGGGACTTATCAATTATATTCTGTATGAACATATTGGTAAGACCAAAGAACGGTGGGCATGGATAAACCATGTGGCTTATCCAACACTTTCAGGCCGGGAGCGGGTAGGTTTTATTAACGCTTTTCTTCATTATATTAAAGAATCTAACTGCATAGGGGCACTGGAGTTTACAAAGAAGTACTATCCAATGGCTCCTCTTTACAAGGCTCACTTTTTTCCTTATTTCAGGTCAGTAAAAATGGTCTCCTGGAGTTTCAACCCGGATGTTATTATTGAAAACATCCCGGATGTCTATGAAGTTCAGATTTGAAAAATGAAAAAAGTTGCCTGGCACCTTTTTTGTATTATTTGTCAGCCAGGCTGAAAGCAGTCAAATATGTGAGCCGAGTAATCTTCTCAATCATGTTTGGACTGACTTTCTCCACAGTGTCGCTCGGTTGATGATAATCCTCTGTCATGGCTGCAAAAAAGAACACCCAAGGGATCTTGTTCATTGCAAATGGTGCATGATCGCTTCCGCCGCTAGCAGTCTCTGATTTTCTTAAGTGAAGTGATAATCCGACAAACTGGTTGTTTTGCTTTAACGTGTCAGCTAATTCAGGGGAGTTTGCGTCCAGCGATAGGCTGATGAAGTTTTTCACATCTATCTTTTTCAATATCTCCTTGTCAATATCTGCTCCAAAAACTCTTCCCATCCTCTCCAGGCGTTCCTTTGTTAACTCTCTGCTGATCATATCGAGATTAAGGCATGCAACTGTTTTTTCTAACGGAAAGATTGGATGGGTCACATAATATCTTGATCCAAAAAGGCCTTTTTCTTCTCCTGTCCACAGGGCAAAAAGGATTGAACGCTTTGGCTTGATCGGGTTTTTAGCGAAGGCTTCTGCAATCTCCATTACGCCCACAGACCCTGAACCATTATCATCGGCGCCGTTAAATATATAGTTGCCTCTCATGCCGAGATGGTCGAGGTGTGCTCCGATTACAATTATTTCGTCTTTTAGCTCGGGATCAGATCCCTCGATATAGCCAAGTACATTGTGGCTGCTGACCAGCTTTGTCTTTGCTTTGTTTGAAATCGTAAAAGTTACACCATTAAGCTGCATGGAATGGGATTTGAGGGTTTTCTCGATTTTTCCCTTTAATGTATCTATATCCTGGCCCACATAGTCAAGTATATTATTGGCCATTTCACGCGAAATCCTTATTGTCGGAAGAGAATCCCACGGCATGGGCATTTTTTTGTCCTGGATCATTGAGAGCCTGCGGCGCGGGCCGGGAAAAATTGGCCGTTTGTCATTGATTTTTTGTGATAAAATAGCCCTTCTGGCTACGTCCGGATTTTTGTTGGGAGAATTTTCGATGAGCATAATAGCTACTGCTCCCATCTTCTTGGCAAGCTCTGTTTTTGGAGATGTCCTTCGCCGCATCTGCCTGGGGGGATTATATTTTTTCTTTAATTCCCCCTTATTAAAAGGAGACTCCGGGTCATCTTTGCCTGGAGTTTCTGACAGCATCATGACTATTTTCCCATTAACATCTATGTCTTTGTATTCGTCAAACTTCAATGATTTCTCACAGATTCCGTATCCGACAAATACTACCGGTGCAGTAAAAGATTGCGTTTCACTTGCATTATAGGAATAGTCCATGTTGGGATAAAAAGTCTTACTCTTTTTTTGTGCGCCCTTCTGCCAGTCAACGTGTGCAATCCCCTCATTTCTGAGAATTTCCTTGAATGCGATCTCCTGGAAATAGCTCCGTTCGGGTTTTTTTGGCGTTTGCTGTTCACCAAATGAGCGGCGCATTACAGGTCTGCTTAAGTCACCAGCAGGCTTGATATCCCAAAGAGAAAACATTGTTGCAACGTATTCTGCTGCAATATCATGTCCGAGAGAAGCGGTGTCTCTTCCCTGGAGATAATCTGAGGATATGAATTTTAAATAGGTAACCGCATCTTTTCCTGTAATGGAATCAAACCCGCACTTAATTTTTTCCGGGACAGGCTGAGTTTTTTCAACTATGGAGAAATTTTCCATCGGGTCTGGCTTTTTCTCCTCGCTTTTTTGCTGCACAGCCAGTAAGGAAAACGTAAAAAGACTCAAAACGAGCAGGGAAACAAGTGTTTTTTTCATAGATGACCTCCTAAATATATGAATATAATTAATGATTGTTGATATAGAATTCCATATCTTGAAAATTGGAATATAGCACATTCCAGAAAAGATTACTACGGATTAAAATACGGCTGGCACATTATCAAAAGAATCGAGTAAGCTGCGGTAATCAATTTTCCTTGGCTACAATGAATTTTATGTATTCGCTTTTATTTGAAAAATGAAGCCGTTGGTCAGGCGTAAATAAAAAAAAGTAGAACCAGATATGATTTTTTCCTTTAAGATGGGGATTTTGAGTATAACCACTTATCTTTCTTAAGAGATATCCATCTCCTAAGGGTTTACCCTCATTTTTTCCGATTTCAGTCTGCTGAGATTATCAATCATGTGTATTATAGCGAAAATTTGAAGGCGGTCATAGAGAAATTGAATAAGGAGAAGGGCAGGGAAGTATCAGCCGGCGGAACCGCCTCCGCCTCCGCCGCCACCACCTCCTCCGCCGGAAAATCCTCCACCGCCTCCAGAGGAATAGTGGGCGGCTGAAGTGCTGGCCTGATGTATGGAAGTGGACATGGATTCAATACTGTTGATCATACTCTGTATCCGGCCGGTATTGACGAAGAGTGCCCGGTTGTATCCGGCATACCACACCGGTGAAACAGCCCTCTCATCCTGGATTATTTTCGGCAGCATTTTCAGAATCTTTTTCGCATTTCCGAAAATAATAGCAAACACTAGATAATGTTCCCATAATTTATATGCTTCTGGTGGAGTATCCTTGAAACGGGAAAAATCATCCAGAAAATGTTCGAGTGCCTTCCATAACTCGTTTTCCTGCGCCCAGTGTTTATCCCGGCGTTTGATCTTAGGAATCAAGATTATCGCCAGTACCATAAGCACCGGATTTACAGTCAGGATTGCCAGGGGAAAAGACACAGACATGAAGATCTTTCTCATCCGGTTGCTGGCTGGTTCAATGAATTCGTGTTTTTCTGCCTCTTCCTTCACGGCTTTCTGCCATTTTCTGTACCATTTCTGGAATTCCTGTGGTTTCTTATGGAAATATTTTTTCAAGTCTTCGACTTCAAGTCGGTCGCCAGTTTGACCCGACTGGTCCGCGATATCTATAAAAATCTGCCTGAGAAACATCGTTTCATACGACAGCAACCCAGAGTCGGTCTGAAATTCCTTGCGGCAGATTATGGTCGTTTCATATTCCTGCTTGTGTCCGAACAGGGAACGTTTCTCTTCTAAATGGTCTTCAAGCTCCAGATAGCCGCGGCGAGCCAGGTCGAAAAGAGTCGCCGTAAACGAGCTGGGCGTGATATCACGGCCTTCACGCAGCAGCACTTCGACGAGTGCCGGTACTAATGTCGAAGGCAGTTCACGGTAATATTCCGGAATATCCGTAAACCGATAATCTTTTCCCACTCTTTTCCAGGACCAGTTGTAGAAGAACAGCCAGAGCAGCGACCCGACAACAAGCCATGCCAGCCAGACCGTAAGCATCATCATCATTCTTTCCTTATGCTTTTCCCTGGCTTTTTGAGCTTGTTCTGCCCGTTCAATGGTCTGCTGTACGAATCGGGCTTCCTCCTGCTTGATGGATTCTCGTGTATGCCGGTCAGAGGGAATCCCGCTGACCATTCCGGAGGGCCACACCACTCGGATCTCTACGTGCTGGCCGGAGTGCAGGTTTCTGGCAGTAAAACGGACTGTCTTGAGGTCAACGATTGTCACATATCCGGAAAGCGGCCCGTGCCCGTATACCAGAAGGTCATCCCGCGACTGAACTTCTTCCGGAAGATGTACTTGTATCTTTACAGTGGATGTAGGTCTGTCCCACCCTGAACCTATGATCTGCCAGTAAAGCTCTGAGACCGAGGGATAGCTTATGATCCCGCCTCGGATGATGTAATGGATATGAAAAGTGCGCTTCTCATTACGGGCATTGTAAAACCATTTGGCTTCTAACTTCGAGCGGTTAGAGGAAGTCTCGATCCGTAATTCATTTCCCTCTTCATCCAAGATACGGAAATCCTCAAGAGAAGCATTATAATGATACCCCTGCCGGTTTAATTGTAATGGTATCCAGAGAGATGCCCAGGAAAAACTGCCCTGGAAGTCATATGTCCGGTATTCATCCACTGTAAACGAACCGTCTTTATGGACATCGATCTCGATTTGGACTTCGGGAAAGTAAAAAGTCTTACTGTCTGCCCTGGCCGGGGAGATGAAGGCTGCAGACGATACCAAAAAGTAAAGAAATGTAGTAACCGTTTTAAAAAAGCGCTCTGTTTTCATTTTAATGGAAAATTTTACCATTTAAATTAGGAATGTTCAAGAAATGGCGATCCGAAATTGCTGTCTCTTGACATTATTAAATGTTCAGGACTAAGATTGCTGAAAAAAGTTGGAGAGGAAAGAATGCTAATAAGAAAAAAAATTACTGTCTTTATCCTGTTTTGCCTTTTTATTGGAATTCGGGTCTACGGAGTAGAGGACGAGAGCCTCCTTCTAAAAATTGGAAATCCTAAACTAAAAAACAAGACAATGGTCATTTTTCCAGGGAATATTTATTCGGCTCGCACCGGGGAAGTCATTTCTTTTTCGGAAATGATAGCCGAAATGAAAAGTAGTCGATTTATTTATGTGGGAGAAACGCATAATAGTCTTTCTATTCATGAGATTCAGTTTAAAGTCATAGAAGCCCTGTCTGGTAAGGGTAAACTGCCCTGTATCGGCATGGAAATGTTCCCTATTAACTTCCAGGACGTGCTGAATAAGTGGAGCCTTGGTATTCTGACGGGAGAGAAATTCATTCGGGAAATCCAGTGGTATATTACATGGAATTTCAATTTTGGATATTATGAACAGATATTTAATCTGGCTAAAAAAAGGAAAATTTCCATTTATGCTCTAAACATCCCAAGAAGTGTAATAAAAAAGATCCGGATGAAAGGATGGGATTCTCTTTCTGAAGAGGAGCAGAAATTATTGCCCAAGCCTGATCTTTTAAATAAAGAACACAGAGCTCTTATTCGCAAGATATTTGAAACTTCCGATATTCCACCCCAGATGAAAGGAGGATTTTTGGATATGGCTTTTGAAGGGCTTTATAGGGCGCAATCGGCATGGGATGAAGCCATGGCCTTCTATGTTTGTAAGGCCTACCGGCTTGAGAATAAGCCTGTTGTAGTCCTGGTTGGTTCAGGCCATTTGCTTTATAATCTGGGAATTAACCGCCGGGTCTTTGAAAAAAACAGTCTGCCTTTTAGCACACTCATCTGTGTGCCTGTATCAAAGGAGAAAAAGAGTGTCCTGGTCTCTCGAAGCCTGGCCAATTTCGTCTGGGGAATTCCTGAAGAACAAAGGCCTGCCTTTCCATCTGTAGGCCTCAGTTTGAAGAATTTTAAAGGTCTGTCAAACATTGTTGTCTCTCAAAATCCTGTGGGAGGTGCGGCTAAAGATGCCTCTTTTCTAAAAGGAGATGTTATCCTTTCTGTGGACGGAAAAGTTTTCAGTGATATAAACGAACTGCGTACATATTTAGCCCGTTTTCGCTGGGGAGAATCTGTTAGATTTCGAGTTTTACGGAATGGAGAAGAAAAAGAATTAACATTAAAGTTAAGTAAATGAAATGTATCAGCAATTTTTATGAATAATCCAGGTGAACGTGGGTTATTCACGAGTCAAGCTTGGTGCAGATGCAAGGCACAGGGTATGCAGCTGTGGTATTTCACCGCAAATGCCCTGTAACGAAGTAGATGCGGTGAGATCGGCTCGCCTGTAAGGTAAAGAATGCCGATATTTAAAAAAAAGAGGTACATTAGAAGAAAGCTAAATGTTATGCTGAAGCGAAAATCAATGTAACTGGTAGATATAATGGAAAATAAATATTGGTATCGGCATTCTTTATGAATAGCCTACATCAAATGTTCCAGCGGTAAGAAAACTTAATAAGAAATATATTGTCTCCTGGAGCGGTAAACAAATCACCCAAGTCGCGGATAAAACTAAAATCTCCTGGATGGGCATAATCTGCCCGGTTTTGAGTCCAGACAAGATAGAGCAGGGATCCCGGATGATATTCCCAGCGCAGAACTATAGTTCCTCGCAGGGATTTCATGTTAAAATCGGGATTGTAGAAAGAAAAGTCTGCAGCAGGTCCAGGACCGTCAGTATCTACTATATATGTTTCATCTGAGTAAGCGATCGTGGATTCATTTTCGCCAAATATATCGTAATCATAAGTTTTAGGTTTAGAGAGCTCCTTGAATTCATCATATTTTCCTACAGCCAGGAAAGGCTGAAGATAGAGTTGAAGACTCATCTTGGGAGTAAAGATCCAGTTCAATCGGATCTCGCTAGAGAGGACTTTTTGATCAAGCCTGCCAAATACATAACGCGTGCCAAAAGTTGCGGTCATCAAGTAATCATTGACTCTGGTTACCCAGTGGATTTTTGACTGCCGGTTATAATAGCTTGGGCCGAAAGAAAGACTTATATTGCTCCTTGGCTTCCAGCGAATGGAAACTTCACCGTTCCAACTTTGGCCTTCAGTTGGCCTTGAATAAAGGCTTGTGTCTGCAGATATAACAACAGGTTTCCGGCTGTCGCTATCCATCCCAAGATCGATTTGATAGCCAGCCGGAATGAGTGCCAGAGGTCCACCTCTTGTTAAATCATTACTTATTGTTTTAGGATTGTAAGCGAACATCGTATTAAATCCCCAGTAATTCAATAATTGGCCCTCGAAAAGAAATAAGCACCCATCCCAGGTTTTATTTCCGCCGAAGTCATAATTTCGGAAAACACCACCCACGATATATACACTGCGGAATACTTTTCCCGGGTGAGGCCAATTATAACCGGATAAAAGATGGGCATTAATTACATCAGAACTTCCAAACTGAAATCCTGCGTCATTAGGGTCAAAACCCGGGGAGAGCAGACCGAATGCCGCATTAAAAATAAATCTTCCTTTTTGTTTGTTAATCACAAATCGTCCTCCCCATCCGCTCATAGAAGTTGCCTCTTCATTTACCTCAACGTGAGTCGCATCCGGCCTCTGAAAATAGTGGATGGAAGATTGCTGCAGGTTCAGAATTTTATCCTGGCTGCCATCAACACGAGTGCTGCCAAACCAGCCGTTAATTACCCAGGTTTTGTTTTTATCGAGGAATGTCCAGCCATCGACTGCGAAACTGAAAGCATTTTTATTGATAGTACTTTCAAGGTTTTCATTATTGAGGTCTCTAACGACCGAAGTCGCCATAAAGCCAAGTCCCTGGGCGCCTTCGTGGAACTCTTTCTGGGTACGAAGTACTCCATAGTAAGAAAAAGGCTCTATTTCTTCTTGGAAGCGTTGACCTTCAGCATCAATTTCAGCATATTCTCGTGAGGTAAGGACATTGATAAAACCGAAATTCCAGCCGCTTCCTATTCTACCAGAAAGTTTAAATGCTCCTAGTATAGTGGATCTGTCGGGATAATCCACATATCCATTTCTAGAAACACATCCCTGAGGAGCACGTCCAATCCTGCGGCTGTAAAAAAAAGAGGGAGAACTCCAGTTTATATTGTTAACGTTGTTAACTCCTCCCCGTCCAAAACCATTAAAGATGTTGGCACCCTCGATAAAGAAAGGCCGTTTTTCTTGGTAATATGTCTCGTATGCAGAAAGGTTAATCACAGCAGGATCGACTTCAACCTGGCCGAAGTCAGGATTGACAGTTGTATCCAGTGTCAGATTGCTCTTTAACCCTATCTTCAAGTCGAATCCGGCATTACCCAAATAATCCTTTCCGGTCTGGAAAGGATTGCCTGATTCTTCCGGACTGAATTGAGCCTCGCCTACAGAGTAGGGAAGGAATTCGATATGTCGTCTAGGGCTGATTCCTCTGATCCCTGTGAGTTTGGCAAAGCGGGAGACATAGCCGCTCTCCTCTTTCGGTATCCAGACAAAGCTGAGTTTCTCGTTTTTTCGCTTAATGACTCTCTTAAAATTCACCCCCCATACGTATTCTTCTTTCTTGGGAAAGCGCAGTTGATTATAGGGTATTTTTATTTCGACTGTCCAACCTCCATCATCGATATGGGTTTTTGACTCCCATACGCCATCCCAGGTCGTATCCGTCCATTCATCATTATATAATGTCCAATCTACGATGGAACCGGCTGGATTCACGGCAAACTGGAAACCTGTCCTTCTGTCATAATACGGGTCCACGGCAAATATGAACCAGTCAGATTCAACAAAGTCATCCCGGCGCCCTAAACGGCTTGTGATTGATTCGTAATTTGAATCACAGAGCCGTGCTGCCACATAGATGGCTTCTTTGTCATAGGCTACCCAGACTTCGGTTTTCTCTGTGGGGGCTGCACCATCAATCGGGTCTGACTGGACAAAGTCACTGTAACCTTTCGTTTTCCAGACTTTTTCCTCCAGAACACCGTCAACGTTAATAGGGCCATTGGTTTGAACGGCCTGAACGGTTTTTTGTACTGATGGATCTGGCACATTAGCAAATAGGAATAGAGGTATAAGACAGGGAATAATAAATAGAACTATTTTTTTCAACTTAAATCTCCTTGTGAATAATTAGGGCTAACGAGCATGTCTTTCTTTTTATATTTATTTTAATAATACGTAAGAATAAGCGAATTGGTTTACATTTATATACATATATACATTTAAAAAAACTTTTTTGTCAGCATACCTAAGAAAGTAAAACGTTTTAACAAGCATTTTGGTTGCCAAAAATCGGTACCAGGTACCCTTTTGTTGATTTGCATTTCCCTATTCAAACGGTACCAGGTACGTTTTTGAGCTCCTTTTTATTGATGTTGTATTGTCTGTACTGTAATATCTTAAACTGAAAGGATTTTCAAAGGAGGTTAAAGATGAAGATTAGAGTCGTTTTTTGTGTGATTGCGGCAGCGGCCTTTCTCCTAGTATTTGTGACTGGAATTAATTGTATGAACAAAGGGAAAAAAGGGGCGATTATTTATGCCTCACGCTACGGAAGCACAGCTCAAACTGCCGAATGGATTGCCGAAGGAATGGAGGGAATGGCTGAAGTAATGCCTGTCTCAGAAGCAGCTGATCTAAGCTCCTATGATTTTGTCATTCTAGGCTCTGGAATCTACGGAGGGCAGCTTCATAAGGATATGCGTGCTTTTCTCGAAGAGAAGAAAGAAGAGCTTAGCCAAAAAATAACAGCTATCTTTGTTGTTTGCGGCGCCTCTGGTTCTTATGCCCAGGGATATCTGGATATGTTTGCCGAAGAGAGCGGCACCACACCTTCCTTGATGAAAGCTTTTGATGGCTGGCTCAAGAAGGAACTTCTATCTCCTGAGGATTTCAAGATACTGGAGAGTTATTACAAGAGCATAAACAGTCCTTTTGAAAACTATGACCATACAGATAAGGCTAAAGCCCTCGAGTTTGGAAGGGAAATCAAAAACAAGCTTTCCGAGTGAATGAATCCAATGTGGACTTGCCCATCGCCCCATAATCATAATGTGGGGTCAGACCGACTTAAGTTATTGATAATATAGAAATAAACCTGAATATTTGCTTGCTGTTCGCCCTTAGACCGCTCATTTCATAGCCGGGCTCATCGTAAGGTTCATCACGGTAATCCGTACTTTAGGTTGATGTAGAAGGGGACATCCTATTAAATTCCTCAATGAGTATCATTATAATCATAATTTTGCTTGTAAAATTTGCCAGTGAACTGGTTTTTGGCAAGTTTAAACCGAACGATTCAGTGTTCTTATGCATAGTAAGTAGTGAATGCCAATGATTAAAAGGAATAACAATGACACAAACGATGAAAACCTGTCAGTATTGCTGTGAAGAAATCAATGCCGATGCGGTAAAATGCCTCTTTTGTGGCAGCCGCATTAAGCCGGGCCGCACGCAAGAGGAATGGACCCGTGATTTACCAGGACGATGGTTTCTGGGGGTAGCGAGCGCCCTGGCTGCCAAAACCGAAATATCCGTATATTTCTGGAGAGTCCTATTTGTGGTAACCACCCTTATTCATGGAATCGGAGCACTCTTATACTTATCACTCTGGGCGATAATCCCATTTCGTACCGAAGATGAGGCTTTATTGAAAAAAGGTGTTGAAAAAATCCAGGAAATCCTGGGAAAATGCGGAGTCAAATCGGCCTGATGGTGGAGATTTTGCCCAGTCATACAAAGGGATTCTACAGAATGCGAGAAAAACGAATATGAATGTTATTATGTTTACAGCAAAAGATGTTTGGTTCCTTTTTCTCACTCATGCTAAACTAGAAACAGAGCAAATAAATACCGGAAAATTGATGCATACAAATAAGAGCTGCGAACAAGTAATCACTGGCCGGGTAAATGCCGACTGGCATAAACTCATCGACTCACTTATACGGGCATATTCCGACCGATTGTTCCGGATCATTTCCAGGATGGCTCATTCCCATACTGCGGCTGAAGATATCCTCCAGGATACCTGGGTACTTGTGATGCGTAAGCTCCATTTCTATGACCCGTCGAGGCCGATCTTTCCATGGTTGACCCGGATCGCCGTCAACTGCTGCCGTTCTTACTGGCGTCACGAACATTTGCGCAGTTTCTTTAATCCAGCGGATATCTATGAAAAAACTAAAGGACTATTACATGGAAAGGAACAAGATGTGCCCTATGCTGTTGAGAACCGGCACCTCGCACTCGAGGTTCTGGAAAGATTATCGCTGCGGCTCTGCGAGGTTGTGGTCCTAAAGTTCTACAGCGGTCTGACATACGAAGAAATGGCAGAAGTATTAAAAACTCCGGTTGGAACAATAAAGAGCCGCCTCAATTACGCCATTAACAAAATGAGGGAGATTTTTGACGAGGGGAGGATAACATGAAAAACACACTCTGCAGCGAATTCCTGGAGTATTTGGATATACTCCCACAAGAAGGCCTTTCCGACGAGCTAAAGCAGCATCTGGACTCTTGTCCGGACTGCAGGCGGGAGTACGCTAGGATTGCACCCATGCTGGAATCACTTTTACAAGCACCTTCTCCTGCTAAATTAAGCGAAAAAAAATTAGAGCAGCTTACAGCGGCTGCCATTAGAAACGATATTCGGCGCAGTAATCGACGGTCAGGGTTCAGGGTCATGTTCAATGTTATCATTGCGCTCCCCATTGTTCTGGGTGTCAATTGGTTGTGGTTAACCATGGGATCATCGTTTCTGACGCGATTTATTTCCCCGGATGTAGCCAGGGTGTTTGTCATTACTTTTCTTATGGCTGCCACCTGTATCGCGGCCCTCGTATTCGGGCTAATTCCTATTTTATGGGGGTCTAATCGCCCTCATCTGTCTGACCTGGATTATCCCCGATCGGCAGTTTTTATGGATGATTAAGGCTAAGGAGTGTTTACAATGGACAATAATATGAAACAGTGTCCGTACTGTGCGGAATTGGTTAAAAAAGAGGCTGTCAAATGCCGTTACTGTGGTGCCTGGTTGGAAAAAGAACAGAGACGCTGGAAGCGTTCACGCAAAGGCAAAATGATTCTCGGAATATGTGCAGGATTGGCCAAACGTTTTGATGTCGATGTAACGTTGATCCGGCTGGCTTTTATTATTGCAGCTATATGGGGCTGGGGGATACTGGTGTATCTCGTTCTGTGGCCGCTGATGCCATGGGAACCTCAATCCGGGAATCCGGAGGATTAACCCCACCTCTCAAGTAATGGAATCCTTTCCAATCTAGATATAAGATAGAGGGTTGGCCCGACCCAAGTACCCAGAAATAGGCAGAATCTATTAATGATTTTTCTCCGTATATAAAGTTATAAGGTTAACTATACTATTTCACGGCTACGGCAGCCATTTCGATCTTTGCGTTTCTTGCGAGCTTGACAACCTGAACTGTTGCCCTTGTCGGAGGGTCTTTCGGAAAATATTTCCTGAATACGTTGTTGAATTCTCCGAATTCGTCGAAATTGGTGATAAAAACCGTTGCCTGGACAACATTCGAAAGATTCATCCCGGCTCTTTTCAATAGAATTTCTATGTTTTTAATGATTCTTTCAGCCTGCTGTGCCATTGTCCCTTCTTCGAATTTGCCTGTCTGTGGGTTGGAAGCAAGCTGCCCCGAGATGTAGAGTGTGTCTTTAGCCAGTATGGCAGGGCTGAATGGGAGGTCGGCTTTCTTTTCAGTCATGTAAATTATTTTTTTTGCCTTTGTCTGTGGAAAAGACTCTGTAGAGAGAAACATAACAATACATAAAGTGATAAGAACCAGTGATAGAACTTTTTTATTCATAATACCTCCTTATTTATTAGCATTTTTTAGTTTAACAAAAATAAGAATAAAAAAAAGGTACCAGGTACCTTTTTAGGAAAATCATGATGATACTTTCATTCGGGAAGTCACTTCTCTTTATAATCGACATTTTTTATCTTCCAGACAAACCGATCTTACTGTATCTGCTTTGTTGCAAAGGATTTGCGGTGAAATACCACAGCTTCATGTTTTACGCCTCGTATCTTCAGCAACCTCGACTCGTGAATAATCCAGGTAAAATTGACACAATATAATCTTTGTATTTGACCGCTATTTTTTACTATGATATAAGCAAAATAGAATATTTCTTGGTGACAAAAAATGCTTGTTAAATTGAAAAAGAAAATAAGGAGGGTTTTTTATGAAAAAAAAGATTTTTTATCTGTTTTTGATAGCATGTCTGGCATTTCCTGTTTATGCAAAGGAAGCACGGCTGATGCGGCAGCCGACAATAAGCAGTAATAGCGTTGCTTTCGTCTATGCCAATGATGTCTGGGTCGTGTCACGGGATGGTGGAAATGCTCGGAGGTTAACCACGCATAAAGGCTCTGAGTCCTTTCCTGTATTTTCACCTGATGGAAAATACATTGCTTTCTCAGGCCAGTATGACGGCAACACAGATGTTTACATTGTGCCGACAGAGGGAGGGGAGCCAGAACGTTTAACATTTCATCCTATGCCTGATGTGGTTCGAGGATGGACCCCTGACGGTAAGTATGTTCTTTTTGCATCCGGGCGTGATACTGTGCCAGTTTCTTTCAGCCGGCTCTGGACAATATCAATTAAAGGCGGTATGCCTGAACCTCTTCCGATGCCTATGGCATTCAAGGGGATATATTCTCCTGACAGCAAGAGGATGGCATATGTCAGGGATTCGGAAGCATTTGCAACCTGGCGCCATTACAGGGGTGGAAGAACTACTGGAGTATGGTTGATCGATCTTTCTGATTACGACGTCGAAAAAGTGCCGCGCAAGAACAGCAATGATACTGATCCCATGTGGATCAATAACAAGGTCTTTTTTATTTCAGACCGAAATCACATCATGAATCTCTTCTCATATGATACAGACATAAAGGAAGTTAAACAGCTTACATTTCATGATGATTTCGATATAAAAAATGCAAGAGCAGACGCTGGATCCATAGTCTATGAACAGACCGGTTACCTCCATATTTTCGATCCTGATTCTGGAAAGTCTGTCCAGCTTCATGTAGAGATAAGAGGGGACCTTCCCGGAACAAGGCCCTACTTCGCGAAAGTATCAGATCTGATAAGAAGCGGAAATATTTCTCCCACCGGCGCAAGAGCTGTGTTTAGTGCACGCGGAGATATTTTTACTGTGCCTGCAAAGAAGGGAGATTTCCGTAATCTGACATCGAGTCCTGGGGTAAATGACCGTTTCCCCACCTGGTCACCTGACGGGAATAAAATAGCATGGTTCTCTGATCAGAGTGGTGAGTATGAGCTCATGATAATCGACCAAAAAGGAATAGATCCTGTGCGCAGGATCTCTTTTGAGAACCCTTCGTTTTACTATGCTCCAGTATGGTCGCCGGATTCGAAGAAAATTCTTTTTTCTGACAAGCGCCTGAATCTCTGGTATCTCGATCTGGAGAACGGAAATCCCGTAAAAATCGACAAAGATTCTTATGACCATCCACAGCGATCGCTTGACCATGTCTGGGCTCCTGATTCGAACTGGGTTGCTTATTCCAAACGGCTTGACAATCATTTGCATGCCATATTTGTCTATTCTCTCAAAGAGGCTAAATCGTACCAGCTTACAGACGGCCTCTCGGATGCTCTCTCTCCTGCCTTTGACAGGGGAGGCAAGTACCTTTACTTTCTTGCCGGCACAGATTTTGCTCTCAACACAGGCTGGCTTGATATGACATCCTATGACCGGCCGTTTACGAGGGAAGTTTATTTAGTTGTTCTCAGCTCTGAAGAGCCATCGCCTCTGCTGCCGGAGAGCGATGAGGAAGAGGTGAAAAAGAAAGAGGAGAAAACCGGCGAAAAAGACAGTGAAGATGCCGCAAAAAAGGACAAAGAAAAGGATAAAAAAGTTAAGGTCCGTATCGATTTGAAAGAAATCGACCAGCGCATACTGGCTGTTGACATTCCTTTGCGTAATTACAGCCAGCTCAAGGCTGGGGCAGAGGGTATATTCTTTTACTGCGAGAGTATCCCCAATCAGCAGGGAGTATTACTTCATCGTTATGACCTCGAGAAAAGGGAGGCAAAGCCTTTCATGTCCGGAATCAGCGACTACGAAATCTCGGCTAACGGTAAAAAACTGTTCTATATGGCACGCAGTGTATATGGAATCGTTGATGCCAGTGGAAAGGTCAAAGTAGGGGACGGGAAGCTTAAGACTTCAGAACTTCAGATGAGGGTGGATCCGGTCGCTGAATGGAAACAGATTTACCGCGAAGGCTGGCGCATTAACAGGGATTTCCTTTATGATGAGAATATGCACGGTGCAGATTGGGACGCCATGTACAAAAAGTACAAACCCCTCGTTGCTCACGTGGCTCACCGTTCCGATTTAAGCTATATTCTTGCCAATCTAATTGGGGAGTTGACAATCGGCCATTCTAGGGCAGGTGGCGGCGCCATGCCAAAGGCAGAGACTGTTCCGGTAGGCCTTCTTGGCGCTGATTATAAGGTTGATAATGGATACTACAGGATTGCAAAAATATACACCGGCGAAAATTGGAATCCGAATCTGCATGCCCCTTTGACTGCTCCTGGTCTAGAAGTCTCGGAAGGGGATTATTTACTTGAAGTAAATGGTGTAGAACTTAAGCCTCCTGTAAATATCTACAGAGCATTCGAAGGGACATCAGGTAAACAGATATCTTTGAGGGTTAACAGCAAGCCTTTAAAAGAGGGCTCAAGTCTTGTTAATGTTGTTCCAGTAGGAAACGAAAGAGCATTAAGAACTCGCGACTGGATAGAGGGAAATCGCCGTAAGGTCGACAAGATGTCCAACGGACGCCTTGCCTACGTATATCTTCCGAATACTTCATTTGCTGGCTATGTCAATTTTAACCGCTATTACTTTGCGCAGCAGGACAAGGAGGGGGCTGTAATTGATGAAAGGTTCAATGGAGGAGGTTCTGTTGCAGATTATTTTGTTGATTTGATGTCCCGTCCATTGATGGCCTATTTCGCAACTAGAGATGGAAAAGAGGTCACAACACCGATAGCTCAGATCTTTGGGCCGAAGGTGATGATAATCAATGAATATGCAGGGTCGGGCGGAGATGCACTGCCGTATTTTTTCCGCTTCAGAAAAATCGGGCCGCTTGTGGGTAAGAGAACTTGGGGCGGGCTTGTAGGCCACCACGGAGGCGTTGATCTTATAGACGGCGGGTATATTTCCTCTCCCAACCTTGCAATGTACAATGTCGATGGAGAATGGGATGTCGAAAACGTCGGTGTTGCTCCTGATATAGAGGTGGAGATGACTCCAGCGAAGGTGATTAGAGGCGGAGATCCACAGTTGGAACATGCAGTTAAGGAAGCGCTGAAAATGCTTGAGAAAAACCCGGTGAAGTTAGCTCCGAGACCGGCACCGATCGACCGCGTTTCAAAGAAAAAGAAATAAGAAAAAGACTTTTTTCATTTTAGATAACACGTTTAGCTTGGTCAGACCCTAAATCTATTTTTTTACTATTTTCTGTTTGATATAATTGGTTTATTCTTGTATTATAAGTAACTGTTTATGTTAGAAAAAAAACATATAGATAGGAAGATTTAAAGAAGTAAAAATTCATTAATAAATTAAAGGAGAATTTTGTATGTTAATCGATGCAAAAACAAGAGAGCTCTTAACAAGAAAATATAGCCAGGAATTAAGAGAAGATGTGGATATCAAGGTTTTCACTCGGAATATTATTGTTAGAGGTAAAAATCCTGAGTATGCTCAATTTAGTAAAGAATTGATGAAAGAGCTCTCTCAAGTAAATGATAAAATAAAGGTAGAATATCTAAGCCCAGGAGATGAAGCTGCAAAAAAACTAAATTTGTCCTTTTCTCCTACAATTTTGATTGGCAAAAATAATGGATATTCCATTCAATACTGGGGAGTGCCTGCTGGTCAGGTAGCAAGTTCAATCATTGAGGCCATATCTCTTGTTTCTCAAAGGACAAGCGGTATAAATGGTTCTATAAAAGCAAAATTAAAAAATATAGACAGAAATGTGTTGATAGAAACATTTTTCAGTCTAGATTCTCATGCATCTCCTCAGGCAGTTCTTTTGAGTAACCGTATAGCAATTGAGTTGCCGGATCGAGTTGTGAGTCGTTCTATAGAAGTAGGAGAGATGCCAGATAGGGCAAGAGATTTCAAAATATCTACCCTGCCATCTGTTATAATAAATAAAAATAAAGAATCTTTAATATCTGGTATTATTTCAGAAGAAAAGCTTATTTATCAACTTATCCTTAATGGTTCATCAAATAAAGATGAAATTCTGGCTAAAATGGAACAAGAAGAAGCGAAGAAGAAAATACTTGTTGATAGTCCAGATTATCCTGTTGTTTTAAGTACTTTCAATTTTGATGAGGTGATAAAAAAATATAAATCTGTAGTGATCGACTGTTGGGCAGAATGGTGTGCTCCTTGCCTTATGGTTCATCCGATAATAGAAAATCTGGCTAAAAAATACAAGGGAGAAATAGTGTTTGCAAAATTAAACATAGATCAAAATAGAGAAATTGCCGAACGTTTTAAAATAATGTCTATTCCAACCTTGCTCGTGTTTAAAAATGGCCAGCATGTAGATTCTATCATTGGTGCTATGCCTCAGGATGTGTTAGAGGGAAAAATTAGAATTTATTTATAATGAGAAGATTATAAGAGAAGATTACAAGAATAACGATTAAGAGTAAAATCTTACTCATAGCCGGAAATTGGGCTTGATGAATTCGTGATCATCTATTTTTGGGCAAACTAAAATAGTAAAAAAGAATATAAAATAGGTATTTAAGAAAGGATCTAAGAAAATGTCAATGTTTGTTGACGGCGAAAAATGTGTGGGATGTGGTATATGTGTTCCTATATGTTCTGAGCAAGCTATATCGATCATCCAAAAAAAAGCTGTGATATACGACGACAAATGTATTGAATGCTTGCAGTGTATGAAAGAATGTCCTGAAAATGCCATTTATCAAATTATTGATAAAGAAATTTCTGTAACAAAAAGAGAAGCTTCATTTCCTGAATCTAAAGCTCATACCGAACTTTTACCAAAGCAGGTATTCTGGACAGATAAGCGGAAACAGCAACTGCTTGAAGTAGGTGGAATGTTTTTGAGTGGGATAAAAAAAATTGGTGAAAATTTCTTTAGAAATGATTCGTTAGGTACTAGAGGGAAAGCAAGAAGAGGACGAGGGAAGCATAGAATGGGACACGGTAGAAGAAGATAGAAAGCAGGAGTCGGATTGACTTAGCTGATTGATATTAAGCAGAATAGCCCGTGAAAATGCTGAATTATGCCCTTAAGAGCACTTTTTTGGGGCAAAATGGAAAAACTAGATAGGTTTCAAGTTGCAGGTGAAGCTTGTATTGATATATTTGGCTCTGAAATAAAGGTTGAATCCCAATGCCTGGAAATAGCTGAAAGGCCAGCTTCCCACCCCCCATATTCCTCCAATTCTATTGACCCTTTCTCTCTCTTGTGCTAATAACAATAAGAGTGAGGAAAGAATTCAGGGAAACTGAGATAAGTTTATCCCTGTCTGGCAAAAAAATAAAATCATTTTAAGAAAGGAGGAAAGGATGCATAACAAAATTTTAACTTTCATTATCTTATTAGCCATTGTTTTTCTTCCTGCCTGTCAGGAGCAGGCCAAGCTGACCTATCCTGTTACCAATAAAGTCGATCAGGTCGATGATTATTTCGGCACAGAAGTCACTGACCCTTACCGCTGGCTGGAGGATGAAAATTCCGAAGAAGTTAAACAATGGGTAGAAGAAGAGAATAAAGTGACTTTTTCTTATCTTGAAAATATTCCCTTCAGAGAGAAGATTCGACAGCGTATAACCGAGGTCTACAACTATCCTCGCTATTCTTCGCCTTTCAGGGCAGGCGAGTATTACTTCTTCTACAAAAACGACGGCCTCCAGAATCAATCCGTGATCTATATTCAAAAAGGGCTGGATGGAAAGCCTGAAGTATTCCTCGATCCCAACGAACTGGCTCCAGACGGTACGGTAAGAATCAATTTAGTAGGTTTTTCCAAAGACAACCGCTATGTGACTTATGCCCGTTCCGAAGCAGGCTCGGATTGGCAGGAACTCAGAACCATGGAAATCGAAACGAAAAAGGAATTAAGCGACTGCATCCAGTGGGTAAAATTCTCCGGTGCATCCTGGCGTGACAAAGGATTTTATTACAGCGGTTACGACAAGCCTGAAGAAGGTCAAGAGTTAACAGCCAGAAATAAATTCCAAAAGGTATTTTTCCACAAGCTAGGAGACCCTCAGGAGAAAGATTCGCTAATCTACGAAGACAAAGAACATCCCCTTCGATATATGGGAGTTGACCTGACAGAAGACAAAAAATACATGTTCCTATCCTTGTCCGAAGGAACAAGCGGCAATGAGCTCTCTTATAAGGATCTTTCAGTAAAGAACATGGAATTTCAAACCCTGATAAAGGGATTCGATTTCGACAGCTATGTCATAGAAGATATTGAAGATAAATTCCTGGTTTATACGAACATTGATGCGTCTAACTACAGAGTAATTCTTATGGACCCCAAAAACCCGGACAAAGCAAATTGGAAGACAGTTGTTCCCGAAAAACCAGAAGTTTTACGCGGTGCTAATACTGTTGGCGGTTATCTCTTCTGCAGCTATTTGAAAGATGCCTATACAAGAATCTATCAGTATGATTTGGAAGGAAAGCCAGTAAGGGAGATTGAACTTCCGGCCCTTGGAACTGCCGGAGGATTTTACGGGAAGAAAGAAGATAAAATCACATTTTATACCTTCACTTCTTTCACTTTTCCGCCAACAATCTACAAATATGACGTTGCTAGTGGCAGTTCCGAAGTTTTTCATAAAGCTGAAGTTAAATTCAACCCAGAAGATTATGAAGCCAAGCAGGTCTTTTACTCCAGCAAGGATGGAACAAAAATCCCGATGTTTATCGTCCATAAGAAAGGATTGAAATTGGACGGTCATAATCCTTCCTACCTCTATGCATACGGTGGTTTCAATATCAGCATGCTTCCTTCTTTCAGCTCTACCAATATTGTCCTTCTGGAAAACGGATGCATTTATGCTCAACCCAGTCTGCGTGGTGGGGGAGAGTACGGCGAAGAATGGCACAAAGCAGGGATGCTGCTCAACAAACAGAATGTCTTCGACGATTTTATCGCCGCTGCAGAATATCTGATCCAGGAAAAATACACCTCAAAAGATAAACTGGCTATTGCCGGGGCATCGAATGGAGGTCTGTTGGTAGGTGCCTGCATGACACAACGGCCGGATTTATATAAAGTGGCTCTTCCGGCAGTAGGAGTCATGGACATGCTGCGTTACCACAAATTTACCGTTGGTTGGGGATGGGCTGTGGAATACGGATCGAGTGACAATGAGAAGGATTTCAAAAATCTCTACTCTTACTCACCGCTTCACAATATCAAAGAAGGTGTTTCTTACCCTGCTACTCTGGTGACTACTGCCGACCATGATGACCGCGTTGTTCCAGGCCATTCCTTTAAGTTCATTGCCACTTTACAGGAAGATCACATCGGCAAAAACCCTGTAGTCATCAGAATTGAGACTCGATCCGGACATGGAGCCAGCAGCACAACCAAAAGAATCGATGCAACAGCCGATCAATATGCCTTTATGTTCTATAACACAGGAGTCAAAGTTAACTATTAAAATGAATTGTTATTGGGTCAGATTCTCTCTTTTATCTGCTCCCAGTTTTTGATTTTGTATCTTTTGATTTGAATATAGCCTGTAATTGAATCATATTCTCTCGTATAAACATAGCCATTCTTAATTGAATTCCGGTCGAGAGTTATTGTATAGAGAGGTATTTTTATTTCTTCCACAAAAATTGCTTTCACTATGGGTTGGAAAGATGTCAATTGAATACCATTAAAATTGGGTTAAAAAATAAAAGTCACCATTTTTTTCGGCTATTTTAGGTAAAAAAGAGGAGAGCATGCTTGCTCTCCCCTTAGAGCGATTATTACCTTTCACAACATTCACCACCAAGGGAAAAGGGGTCGGGTCATGCTAACTTCAGAACTCATGACATAAGTTTCTTAATCCAAGCCTTATGAGCACTGAACAGTATTTAAAAACAGTTATTTATAGGAAAAAAGGCTTATTTTGCCGGTGCGACATATTTTTCACGCTTGATTTTTCCCGATGAAGAAGCAAATTATCGCTTTGAACATATTTAACTGGGCACAGTTACTCAGTATAAATGAAACCATGCATCTTGACTGCGAAACTGCTGTCTTTAATGCGTTATTTATGAGCAATTTTTTATACCCTATTTCATGAGTTCTGAACTTATAGATGTTATGCAAGTTAGCCAGAAAAAAGGCCTTGTTTTTGCCCTATGATCCATTTTTGGAGCCCCAAAAGAGCATTGTAAAGAATTCGGAAGCAATAATTCCTATGGACCCAGATTTCATTCTATTCTAGAGATACAATACCTAATTTCAAATTAAGTATTGTTATCATATTTCTATTATTCTTCCTGCTCCCCCTTTGATACATCTATCGGAATAAAGAGAGAATATTTCTGATTTGTATTGTGTACAGTGGCAAGGACAAATCAATTTAAAATTCTTTAACAATCATCTTAAGCTTCCTTATGACAAATATAGATATTCAACATCTTGTAAAAATGTTTCTCAACACTACCTAAAATATTTAGCTCTTTTTCCAACCAGTCAAGGTTTACTGATTCATAGTTGTCTTCAGAATGAATCTGATTAAAACCTATTTTGTTGTATGCAGCTATAATGAGTTTTTCTCTTGCCACTCTATATGTTTCATGGACAAAGTTTATTCTTTTATTTACATCAATATGATGCAAGACACCATAACTTATGACTATATCAAATGTATTATTCTTATAGGGCAAGTCAGTTGCATCTGCAAACTCAAATTTAATGTTCAGCTTTTGTTTCTTTGCTTCTTTTTCTGCATCTTCTAAGGCTTGTTTTGAAATATCAATGTTTGTAACTTTACAATTAAAATCTCTTGCCGCAATAATAGATAAAGAGCCTACTCCAATATCCAACAAAATTTTATTTTTTACTCTGCCTTTTTTTAATGCCTCAATTCTCTTATCCTGATCGTTCATTCTGTTCACCAAATGTGATTAAAAAGGTAAAGTTCTTACTTTCTTCTCTTCCCTTTTTTCTTGCCTAGTATCCCGCCACTTAAGAAAAGTCCGGCTCCAAGCACAAATCCAAAGTTATACCATAATCCACTGTTGTGAACTTCGTAAAATCGGACCTTATTTGTAAATATTGAAATAATAAAGGTTATAGGAGCAATAAGGCCATGCCACAAACCCTTCCAGAATCCGGCAATTTTGCCCACTTTGTTTGGAGTCTTCTCGAGGTCGTTGGGACCAGGAGCACAACTAAAAAAAGCAAGCATTAAAATTAAAAAAATCCCTAGAATGCTAATTATTCTCATTTTTTCTTCCCATTACTACAATATTCTTTTTTCCCCTAAAAATTATCCATTGAAAAATTTATAGCACAGAAAAAATTTAAAATCCAGTATTGAACTTGTTTAATATATTGTTTACCTGAAATATCCCGAAACCAGTAAGCAGGAAATAGAGGAGAATTCACCTTGGGGAACATCCGTAACTTCTATTGACACGGAATATATTTTTTGATAACATAAATTTTTTAAGATTGAAAAGACAAATTTATTTGGAAAGATAGACAGAAATTACAAAGGATCAAGGAAAATTTCAATAAAAAGAAGTTATTTTCCTCCATTAGTATAAGTTTATTATTAAAAGGAAGTTAGAATGAACATTTATGTAGGTAATTTATCACGGGATGTCACTGAAGAAGATCTGCGAAAGGAGTTTGAAGCCTTCGGAGAAGTCGCCTCTGCCAAAATCATCACAGACAAGTTCACTGGTGATTCGAGGGGATTTGGATTTGTAGAGATGCGCAAAAATCCCGAAGCACAATCCGCAATTTCCGGACTTGACGGCAAGGATTTGAAAGGCCGCGCTCTTAAGGTTAATGAAGCCCGCCCTCGTCGTGATGACAATCGGGGAGGAGGAGGAGGTTTCAACCGAGGTGGATATGGTGGGAGGGGACGCTTCTAATAAGAGTCACTCAGACATTTAAGATCCTAATCAAGTTTAGTATTAAAGCATATTTGAGGCGTGCTAATTAGTGTCTTCAAATATGTAAATGTCACTATTATTCCAATCAAAAGAAGGGAAAACTCTGTCTGATAAACACCTGATTTGTATTTGTGATCTAATCTAACCTGATTAAGGAGGGTTGATTTATGATTAAGAATAGTGTGAGTTGCAAATGACTAAAAAGAAAGCTCCCAATATTTATAAAGAACAGAGAATCGGAGTCTTTGTCGATGTGCAGAATATGTACTATTCTGCAAAATATTTATATAACACAAAGGTCAATTTTAAAGCGATACTCAGAGAAGCAGTAAGGGATAGGAATCTTATACGAGCAATTGCCTACGTGATAAAAGCAGATGTGAAAGATGAAGTAAATTTTTTTGATGCACTTAAGAGTTTAGGCTATGAAGTCAAAGCAAAAGACATTCAAGTTTTTTACGGAGGGGCCAAAAAAGGTGATTGGGACATTGGAATAGCAATGGATGCGATTGAACTTGCTCCAAAGCTTGATGCGATCGTTCTTGTTAGCGGAGATGGAGATTTTGTACCACTTGTCCAGCATCTGAGGCGTGCTATTGGCTGTTATGTCGAGGTTATTGCTTTCAAGAAATCAGGTTCCCAGAAACTGATTGAAGAAGCGGACAATTTCATTGATATAGACTTAAATCAGGAGAAGTTTTTATTTCCTGGTAGGAAATAAGTATTAAGGTATAAATATAAAGGGGTCGGGACATGCTAACTTATAGATATCAGGAAAGATAGCCCATAATAAGGGCTGACTTTTACCCAGGCTATTTTATTTTCCTTAAATACTTTAAATCTTCTATATCTTTAGGCCGATTTATCGTCTCTTTATTCTTAATTAACTCATCTAATCCAATAAAATAAATCGGTATGGTTTTTTTATATATTCTCAGCTTATCAGTAACTTTGTTCTTCCAAGCTTCTGAGAAAGAAACATTGTCAATAAGATTCATCAAATCAATCCGGTTAGGAGGCACGCCAAATTGAATTATTAAAGCAGGTTTTTTCAAATCTTCTATGGAATCAACACCTGGAATATCTCCCCGCCAAAATTCTGTTAAAGTATCATACAGTCTCTTAGTATTTTCAGGGAAAGATTCAAAAAAGAAATCAACATCTCCAGTTAATCTTGTATGTCCATAATAAATTACTGCTTCCCCGCCAACAATAAGGTATTTTACCTTATGTTTATCAAGAAGAAAAATAAAGTCTTTAATATCAGGCGAGAAATAGGAAGATTTCACTTGCTTTTATATACCTCTCTCACATCAGGAGGTTTTGAACCATATATACGCTTACGCAATGTAAAGGAGACGGCCTGCCTCTCTTCGGGGGACATTCGAATTTGCTGTAAAATATCCCACTCCTCTGCGTCTTCGAATGTTTTTGCTTTATGGACAATTGGTTTAATGTTCTTCATTTTGCTGGGCTTAGCTTAGTTTATTTTTCTTTTTTATTATTTTATCATTTTCTAGGTTCAAATTGCTAGATAATCGACAGCGAATATTAATATCGGGTCGGGAGTACTTTAAGAAAGGCGTCAATGATAACTTCGGATTTGTAATTAGTGAATAATAACACCAGAAGAGAAAGTATAGTTAATGCTAGTCAGATCTGCTTAAATGTACATTTTTGCCACTAAAAGCATTGCTTTAAGGCCAATTTTAAGACCGTTTTTCAGTTTAACTTCTGAAAATTCAATAAGTTCGTGCGGCCAGACCCCATGATCGAAACCTCCTTTTCGGAAAATGGACTACATAACTGCTAATCGTTTATGTCTATTTTCGCGTTCCCTAATGTCTACTTTTGATGTTACGCAACATACGTCCTTAATTTTTATTGACACAGAATATATTTTTTGATAACATAAATTTTATTAAGATTGAAAAGACAAATTTATTTGGAAAGATAGACAGAAACTACAGAGGATCAGGGAAAATTTCAATAAAAAGAAGTTATTTTCCTCCATTAGTATAAGTTTATTTTTAAAAGGAAGTTAGAATGAAAATTTATGTAGGTAATTTATCACGGGATGTCACTGAAGAAGATCTGCGAAAGGAGTTTGAAGCCTTCGGAGAAGTTGCCTCTGCCAAAATCATCACAGACAAGTTCACTGGTGATTCGAGGGGATTTGGATTTGTAGAGATGCGCAAAAATCCCGAAGCACAATCCGCAATTTCCGGACTTGACGGCAAGGATTTGAAAGGCCGCGCTCTTAAGGTTAATGAAGCCCGCCCTCGTCGTGATGACAATCGGGGAGGAGGAGGAGGTTTCAACCGAGGTGGATATGGTGGGAGGGGACGCTTCTAATAAGAGTCACTCAGACATTTAAGATCCTAATCAAGTTTAGTATTAAAGCATATTTGAGGCGTGCTAATTAGTGTCTTCAAATATGTAAATGTCACTATTATTCCAATCAAAAGAAGGGAAAACTCTGTCTGATAAACACCTGATTTGTATTTGTGATCTAATCTAACCTGATTAAGGAGGGTTGATTTATGATTAAGAATAGTGTGAGTTGCAAATGACTAAAAAGAAAGCTCCCAATATTTATAAAGAACAGAGAATCGGAGTCTTTGTCGATGTGCAGAATATGTACTATTCTGCAAAATATTTATATAACACAAAGGTCAATTTTAAAGCGATACTCAGAGAAGCAGTAAGGGATAGGAATCTTATACGAGCAATTGCCTACGTGATAAAAGCAGATGTGAAAGATGAAGTAAATTTTTTTGATGCACTTAAGAGTTTAGGCTATGAAGTCAAAGCAAAAGACATTCAAGTTTTTTACGGAGGGGCCAAAAAAGGTGATTGGGACATTGGAATAGCAATGGATGCGATTGAACTTGCTCCAAAGCTTGATGCGATCGTTCTTGTTAGCGGAGATGGAGATTTTGTACCACTTGTCCAGCATCTGAGGCGTGCTATTGGCTGTTATGTCGAGGTTATTGCTTTCAAGAAATCAGGTTCCCAGAAACTGATTGAAGAAGCGGACAATTTCATTGATATAGACTTAAATCAGGAGAAGTTTTTATTTCCTGGTAGGAAATAAGTATTAAGGTATAAATATAAAGGGGTCGGGACATGCTAACTTATAGATATCAGGAAAGATAGCCCATAATAAGGGCTGACTTTTAGTCTTAGAAGGCCCTATTTACCCCCAAAAAAAGCACTTTAAGAAAAGCTCCAAAAATAATATCAGATGATCTCCTTAAACGCACATTTTTGCCGCCAAAAACATTGCTTTAAAGCCGATTTTGAGGCCGTTTTTCATTTTAACTCCTGAAAATTCAATCAGTTCGTGTGGCCCGACCCCAAAATTGAATATTAAAATAATAATCATACAGCAGTTCTCCTGTAAATGGTAAGCTGAATTGAACTAAACCGCTTCGCGGTATACGGATAAACGTTTGATTTTTTAATTCTGGATAGATTTTCATCTTACTCGTAAACCTTCTTTGAAGAGTCTAAGATTGATATCACAAAATCCAAAGCTTTACAAAGGAGGTTTCATGAATACTTTACGTCAACGCATGTGGGAAGACATGCGCATCCGCAACCTTTCTCTGACTACTCAAAAGAAGTATCTGAGACAGGTTGCATCATTCGCAAACTATTTTAATAAGTCTCCTCGATTACTGGGAATTGAGGATATCCGTGTTTTCCTGCTCTATCTTGCCCAGGAGAGGAAATTATCAGCAAGTTCCATCAATGTATAACCGTATCCGCTTTACGATTTTTGTACAAAGTAACTCTAGGATGCCAATGGGATATTGAAAAGATTGAGTACTTCTGGGGATATCGAAACCATGTCGTCTTAGATGCCATATCTGAATTACCTGTGGGCGAAATCACCAAACCAGCTAATGTTTCCGAACAAATCCTTTTCGTTCCCTTATTCACCCAAATCCAGAACTCTTTCAATTTTCCTATTAAAGAGGTTCTCGCTGATGCTATGTACGATGTCGAATATATTCTCAAGTTTGTCATCCGTGATTTAAAAGCCCTCCCCAGAATAGCCCGTAACCCTCGCTGGCAGACACACTCCGATGTCAAACCTTCTCCCACTGGCGGCCTCATATGTATTGCTGGGTTCAACATGATTTACTGGGGCAAGTTCAAAGACCGGGGAAAAATCAGGTTGAAGTTCGTTTGCCCCGTTACCCATTCTAAAAAATTTGCCAAAAGCCATCCCGTTTGCCCTTGGCTTCATCCGAAATTTCTCAAAGGCAAAGGCTGCATTGCATATCTTCGAGGCGATTCCAATGTCAGGACATCTATCAATTATGGCTCTGAATCTTTTAAGAAAAGCTACAATCGCAGAACAAGCTCTGAGCGTGTTTTTTCTCGGGTTTTGACGCTTTCCATGCAAAATCCATCTGTCATTGGATTGCAGGCTACAGCCAATCACTGTACTATCGCTCATATTACTGTTCTCCTTATTGCACTCACTGCAGTTAAAACAGGCCATAAAGATAAAATCCGCTTCATCAAAAAATTCCTTCCTTTTATCTAATTTTGTGACCGCCTATTTAATATATAGTCTTTTTTGCAATATTCAATAAATTTTTCATTATTTCAGTCGCTTTTTATTTAAGAAAAACGTCAACTAATGCTTCTTCTATATTCTCTTTCCTAAAAAATAGTTTCACTCCTCTTTCTTGCAGTCTTGTTATTCCTTTTTTACCGATATGAGCAGATATAATGATCGAACAATCATCAATTAAATTATAAACATCTAATGTCTTTAAATGCTGCATCGTTCCTGCAAACGGATTATTTCTTTTCTCAATGAGCCTGAATTGCGTTTCATTTTCAATTTCATAAATAAACATCTTTTTTGCCATTCCCAACATTCTCGGAAAGATATTTATTCCGTCATTGGTTGGGATGGCAATTCTTACTCGATCTTCTTTATTACTATTGATTTTTTGGGCTTTCAGTAATCTCACATAATTCTTGAAGAAGAAAAACTCTTCAAAGTCAGCGAAATTGTTACTTTCCAGTATCTGCTTCCAATCTCTTCCGATAAAATCAAAAGCATATTTGCATTCAATGTTTTTAAAAATAAAGCGGTACAATGGCGGCATCTCAGTCATGTTAAATTCAGCGAAATCGAGCATGAAAAATGTACCTCCAGGTTTTAAATGGGCATAAATGTTTTGGAGCACTATTTTGCGGACTTCATTCGGAAAGCCGTGGATCACAAAGCTAATAAAAATTTTATCAAATTGCTCTGATATATCAAATAGAAGGTCAATTCTTTGCCTGAGAAATTTAATATTCTGATGTTTAGCGCATTTTTTATTGAATTGCTTTTCCATAATCGACGATACATCCATGCCGGTTATTGCTCCATTATCACCCAGATATTTTGCCATAATGCAGGCATTACGCCCGCTGCCGCAACCCAAATCGAGAATTTTATCTCCATGCTGAATATCCATTGCCTTAATTGCCCTATGAATAAAGCCGCGATAAAGCCCCAGAGAGGCAATATTCATAACCTTATCATAATTTTTTGCCGTAAATGGCTCTAATTCAACACCCGAATCAGGATATATTTTGTCTGTTTTTGAGTTCATTTTTTACAATCAATCTTATAGATAAAATAAAATGACAAAAAAATTATAAGTATAAATAGTACAAAAAAAAGTGTAAATCCGAATTCAGTTATTATCCAGCCACCTATAAATGAAAATATGGAAGGGATGATGCTGCCTGCACCTGACAATCCTGTGTATAATGCCCTGTTCTCATTATTAGTGATTTCCAATAATATTCCGTTTATAGAAACATTATGAATTGTAAAAATGACTCCGCCAGCCAAAAAGATATAAGGGAAAAGCATAGATCCTGGAAGCATCAAAATAAACAAAGGGACCAGGATAGCAAGAATTGAAGTAATATACAACATGTATTGGTATTTAACTTTTTTGGAATAATAAAAGAGTACACTACCAGTTAGAACTCCGCCAATTACTTTTAGAATCAAAAAATTGCCAATGTCTTGACTCCCCGCATAAAATATTTTCTTGGCATAAAGGATTAAAAAAGGCATCAGAACTATACTGATTCCCTGAGTATTGATCAAAAACAAATAATTTCTCAGCTTTATATTGGTACGGATTTCTTGAATAACAATGTGTATGAATTTCACCAGCCCGTCAATTTTGGAATTGAATGCTGGGATTTCCTTGATTTTCCAGAACCCAAAAGACGCAATTCCAAGCAGTACAGCAGCGATAAAAAATAATGTGGCATAATTTATGGGGTAACCGTATTCTGACAATACACCTTTGGCAAGGAAGGCTGACAGAAGAACTACAATACTAGAAATAACGTGTTTGATAGAAAAAAATGCTTTTCTTTTTTCCTGTAATACGGATTTCCCCAAAATATCAACATAATTAATGTTTGCAAAAGCACCGCTAAACGAAAACAGGGAAATTAATATGAAAATAGACCAGATGATAAAATTATCCTGAATATGAGATGAAAAATAAAATAACACTGCCATACCGCCGAGAGCGAAAATACGAGCGTTGATTCCGCCCAGTAAATAACCTTTCTTTGAAGGTTGATTATTCAGGAACGGTGCAAAAAATAGTTGCGCAAATTTTCCTCCGCCCAGCATAATTGATGTTAATATTCCAAGATGCAGCGCACTGCCGCCCGCATCGACCATCATGGCCGGAATGATTGTGTCCACATCCATAAAATTTATTGCCAATGCAAGAAACACAGCATGCCATAAAAAGGAATAATAATTGTTTTTTGATATCTGTTTGTTTAATTCCACTGTATAAATCTATTTCGTATCATTGGTAGCTAATTGTAAAGCTATTTGTCAAATTTCTGATAAAAAAATATCCAATTTATTAATCAATGAAATTTTTATAACTCATTCCAAATTTGGGATAACTTTTCATTTGCCACTTCCATTTCGTTTGCTGCTTCTAATACACTTTTGTAAATCGGTTCGTTAAGGTATAGTAATTTCCTTTTTTTGAAATTAGGATTTTCTCTAAATTTCATCAAATTTTCTCTCTCTGAGCTACTGTATTAAAAATAATACATAGAACAAAAATATAAAGTCAATAAAATCCTTAGGAAAGAGAGAATTTCATAGAATTAGCCTGTAAAAAGATAATACAGAATAGACTTTGCTCTTAATTTCTTATTAAGCAAGTTTACTTTTATAGATATTCCACTCTTTTCTCCGCTGCCATGTTAAGCTGGACTTTGGGAGTCGGTGGTCTTTCTACCTTAAAGGTAAAGTTGAGGTGGTTGATTATCACGTTGCTGCAACAAGGAAATATGAAAAGGGGGTCTGGCCATGCTAACTTATAGATATTAAGCAAGTTAGCCCGAAGAAAGGCCTTGTTTTTGGCCTTAGAAGTTCCTTTTTAGGCCCCAAAAAAGCACTTTAAGACGCAAACTATAAAAATAACATCTGATCTGCTTAAACGTACATTTTTGCCGCCAAAAACATTGCTTTAAAGCCGATTTTGAGGCCGTTTTTCATTTTAACTCCTGAAAATTCAATCAGTTCGTGTGGCCCGATCCCAAAGGGCCAACCAAAGGACCAAAGGAATTATAAATTACTTTCTATCATTCATAAATATATATATATATGATATTCTGGAACAGTAATAAGGAGGAATGCTAATGACCAGAGGATCTAAAATCGGGATGATTGTTGGCATATGTTGTGGTATTGTCGGCATTGCTGCTTGGATTATTTTCGGAGTAGCTCCACTGATTAGGTCCAATGCTCCCTTAGAACCGGCAAGAAGTACAATGGGCACTTCCGGCGGGTATGTTATCATTGCAACCGAAAAGGCAGACAATGATTATACCCAGGCGATTGCAATTGCAAAAGAGATACATCCTGAGGCGGATAAGATGGTATTTTCTCCAGCCAGCCTGGAGGTTGTGAAATCAAAACTTAAGAAGCTGCAGCCCCGCTATGCCTTATTATTTATGACTCCTGATGAGATTGATGCTAACTTTGTCTGGAAATGGCTGAAAATGGCTTCCGAAATTGATGACGACCCTTTTGTTGATTTTTGTTACGGGTTTATTACCGGGAGAAATGCAAAAGCTGCAGCCGCTTTCATGGAAAGGATAAAGGATGCAGCCGAAGGAAAACTCAAACTTGCCGGTAAAATGATTGACAATCTTGGTTCTAACATGCAGGCCAAGGCCAGTGCTTTTTATCAGAACCGTGGCAGCTATATGATACCGGTCTTTTCCGAACGGTGCTCCCTTGAGACTATTTCCCACGGCAGGCGGGGTTTTACAAAAGAACGTCTCTCCAGCATGTATGGGGCTGGCATTGTTCACTGGGGAGGGCATGGCTATCCTGACCGCGTAGTTGACAGCCTGAACGGTCCATTTGTGCAAAAGCTCAAACTTTCTCCATGCATTGCTTTTAATGGAGCCTGCTATACTGGAGTTACTTCAACCTGGTTTAGTATGATGGGAGGAAAGCTGAAGAAACAGAAAGTGGATGACAGTAAGTCTTTTTGCTTGGGGATCTTAACTAATAATGTAATTGCCTATCTTGCTGCCTTACATGCTGACCATGGCATCCCTGTTTATCAGGAAATGGAGTACATGGCAACTACTGGCGCTTCCCTGGGTGAGATTATTAAACACACCTATGATGGAGTGGTGCTTGGTAATGGCGGGAAGTTGCCTCATTTTGGAACTCTTACAGAGGGGATGATATTAAACTGGAGCCCGAAAGATATTATGTTAAATGGAACAGCGACTCGTGTGCTTTTTGGAGACCCTGCTTATGTACCGATTAAGGCATTTTCCAGCAAACCATTTGATATAAAAACTAGTATCAAAGATGGGGAACTGGAGATTGTTGCGACACTTGTAAATCCGGTTTTGAAATCTACATATACCGATACATATCATTCTGATATGTCAATAACACAGCAGTTTAATGACCGTGCTCTTCTATTTTTTGGTTTACCAAATGGCTGGGATACAGTCAAAAAAGTGAGCATTTCTGATGTAACTGTGAATGACAAATTAATTAAGCATAAACTGGTTGGTTATGCTGTTGAGCGGGATGGAAAAGTATCCATGCTTCATATTCAGATTGATTTACCCAGCAGCGGTTACATGCAGTCGCCATTCCGGAAAAAGGGGGCCAGGATTAAACTCAGGGCAAAAAGATAAAAGGAAAAGGGGGTCGGGTCATGCTAACTTATAGATATTAAGCAAGTTCACTCCCAAAATATGAGTTCAGTGCTTATTTTTTACGTATGGCTCCAACAGCGATTTTCATACGATGTAACCGTCCCCGGTTAGATGCAGTCCGTCATTGGAATAATCAGGGTTAAGCTTATTTCCTTCACAGGTAAAGGATGAATATACGTCAATATAGGTGATTTTGAATATTTCCGCCTGCTTCTTAAGTTTTTTATTGATTTCTTTATCCTCATCATTCTAGCTCCCTGAAAAATATTGTGCATTCTTGTCCGGAGTCAAAGCAGCGGTTGAATCTCATGCCACATCTGTTTGATTGAAACGGCCCGGACATTTTCAGCCAGTGCAAAAGTCCGCTCACCAGCGTGGATAACGTCCAATGAAGAAAGCTTCAAATATGTGATGGCGCTTCGCATCGACCTCGTCAGCTTGGGAGAGCTGGTCCTTTTGATTTCGAATCCCAGGCGTGTCCTTGCCCTCACCACCAGTAAGTCGAGTTCAGCGCCGGCATGTGTTGCCCAGAAAAAACATTCCTCGTCTCTGGCCTTAAGGCGGCGCTTGAGCTGGTTGATGACGAAGCCTTCCCAGGAAGCTCCGATTTTAGGATGGCCTTCCAGGTCCTGCAAAAGATAAGAATTTCCTTTTCAGCTGGACCGGCTGGATGAGCATCTTTGTCCTCATTTTCCCATTCAGCCATCGTGAGGAAATATAAATCACGATAAAAAAGATGTCAAGGACAATCGGAAGTCGCTCATGGTGGGTCAAAACGCCGCAGGAAAGCTCAAGAGTGCCCAAAACCGCATAGATGACTCCTTCCAGGCAAGAGAAGATTATAAGAAATGATCGGCTGGAGCCTCGGAGTCCATCAAGAATTCCT
>Ga0315533_1000359_pt1 | contig 40898 bp, 49 predicted proteins | sample SalMarSW160130MG_FD_203081 | JGI IMG/M metagenome (GOLD analysis project Ga0315533, IMG submission 203081) | Salt marsh sediment microbial communities from the Plum Island Ecosystem LTER, Massachusetts, United States - Salt Marsh Sediment SW1601-30 ...
ACCTTGAGCTTGCTTTGCTCAGACACATGCTGAATAAAGCGGTTGACTGGGGATACCTCAAGGGGAATCCTGCCAAGAGAGTAAAGCCTTTTAAGGAACCTCCGGGAAGGATTCGCTACCTGAGACGTGACGAATACGATAGACTGCTTTCCGTTTGTCACTTAACTCCTGGCCTGTATGAGATAGTCCTGACAGCCCTTGAAACAGGTATGCGTAAAGGCGAGCTTATGAGCTTAACCTGGGATGATGTTGACCTCGAACGCGGAGAAATAACGCTCAAGCAAACCAAGAACAATAAACTGCGGACTATACCTATAAGCGATACTCTGTGTCCTTTGCTTGAGGAGCTATCCAGCAAACGCTTGAGTTCTCTAGTATTCACCAGGCCAGACGGGACTCCTTATGGTGATCCTTACGAACGCTTCCAGATCGCTTGCAGAAGGGCAGGCGTAGAGGATTTCAGGTTTCACGACCTAAGGCACACCTTTGCATCCTACCTGGTTATGGGAGGCGTTGACATTCGGACAGTCCAGGAACTAATAGGGCATAGAACCATAGCGATGACAATGCGCTATTCTCATCTATCTAGGACACATCTGCGTGATGCCGTGAATAGAATTAGGGCAGGATTAGGGCAAACGGAAGAAGGTCTTGAAGGACAATCTCACAAGTTAAGCATTGACAAAGCGCCTGTAGCTCAGAAGGACAGAGCATCGGATTTCTAATCCGACGGTCGTGGGTTCGAGTCCCTCCAGGCGCGCTTTATTCAACGACTTATGCAAACCGACTTACGATCCTTGCTCTAATTGCACCACTTTTGCACCAATGTCATCAGCAATGGCTCTGACATGAGAGAGAGGAATATGTGTATATCTCTTAACCATAGCTGAAGACTTGTGACCGGAGAAGGACATAATCTCCAACTCACTGCGTCCTTGCATACCGAGGAAAGAAAAGCAGGTATGCCTCAGTGTGTGAAAGCACACGTCTTTCAGTGCAGCGCGTTTGCAAGCGGTCTTAAAGGATCTTCGCCAGTCTCCGTAAGCGGTGCCATCAAGCTTGGAGAACACGTAACGGGCATGAGGTAGTTTATCCCTTAGAGAAAGCAAAACCTGCCTTAGAGCCGCTGTCATGGGCTTGTGGAAGGTGTTTTTAGTCTTGGTCTGCCTAACTGTGATTATTCCAGTTCCGAAGTCCACGTCATCCCAGAGGAGGTTCCGGAGTTCGCCTTTCCTTAAGCCGGAGAGCACGTCAACCTTGACAATCTCGTAAAGGATAGGATTGTCGCTGCGCTTGCAGGCCTCGAATAAACACTTGAGCTCTTCTTCACCAAGAACCCTGCGGTCCTCGTAGTCGTGAGACTCCGGGAAAGGTTTGACGTTGCTTGCCGGGTTGGCATCCGTGTATTTCCACGCGACAGCTTGTTTGAAAAGCAGCTTGAGTAAGGCGAGTTCTCGATTAACAGTTGAGGCCTTGGTTTTTTGTTCTCGTCTTTCTCCATCTTTCAAGCGTATCACCACGTCTTGCTTGCGCTTCTTCATGTAGGTGTCTATGCTGTGCTCCGTGATCTCAGAAAGTTTCTTATCACCGAACGCCGCACGAAGTTTACGCATCCTGCTTTTGTCCTTGTAGACCGTAGAAGCCGCCCAGCGCTCCTCAACGTAGCCTACGAACTCGTTGGCGAGCTTTGAGAACGTAACCCCAGGTTTAGTCACCTTCGGGTTTGCAGCACGTTCAACGATCTCCTTGGTCTTCAGCAGTGCTCTATCGTAGTCGGTCTCTCCAGTGGAGAGCATCCGTCGTTGTCCATTGAGCCAGACCCTGACATACCAGCGTCCGTTTTTGCGCCGGTACAATGTCATGTCTATAGTAAGTGTAGCCCCTCGAAGTCCGATGTCAAGGCGAACCTTCCATCTGGAGCGGCGTTTGCGTCCGGGTTTACTACTCTGCACGGCTAAAGTGTTCGTTAATTCACGCGTGCAGGGTTCAGCTAACACTTACCCCTCCTGAAGCCCACAGAAGCCAACAGAGCCAGCGAGAGAGGTCTTGTAGGTCATCCCTGCACCACTCCCACGAGAATCAATCCGCCACCGGGCTGAGATCCCGCTTGTTCTTGCGTAGATCCTCTCCCTGAATTTCCCAAACTGATCCATCTACTCCCCAATCGCGTATCCGTGAAACTATCCGCTCACCGTACTCCTCGATCCTCACGTTCGTAAGGATGATCAACGTACGCTGCTCTCGATGCCGCGTTTCGAAGAGATGGTTGAACTTTGTCTTGAACCGGAGATTTGTTGAATCCTCAGTCCCCAGGTCGTCAAACACCACCCAGCCCGCATCAAGCAGATCCTTCCAGTTACCTTTGGTTTCGAAATCCCAGTAACCCGGTTGACAGAACCTGCGTTCGAATTCCGCAGCAGTTATATAGATTCCGGGAGCGTCTCTATGTCGGTATAGGTTCTTTTCGATGTTTCGCCTTATCCAGCAAGCCGCCGCATATGTCTTGCCACACCCCGGTGGGCCATGCAAGATCATGAGCTGCTCACGTCTCAACTTCTGTATATATCGAACCGAAAGAGTAGGTTGGCAAGTCTCGAAGCGGGCGTCTTTATAACGTTCCCCTGGATGGTTGCGAATGAAAGCAGAGGCGGCCTCTCTTGCCAGAGATAAACGGGTTTCTTCCGTCATGGTGACCATCTATACCTTCCTTGGGCCGCATCCCGAAGGTTGTTGAACGGGTCTCAGGCCCGACTTCGAGCTCTCTTTAATACTCTTAGATTCTCTTAATATACTCTTAGGTGAGCCGCCAGCCCTTGGCTCGCAAGGCTTTGCAGCATTACCCTGTGAAGTTTTCTGCACAGGGGGTGTGAAGCTTTCTTCTCTACCCGGTGCATTTTTCTTCTCACCCCCTGGGAAGTTTTCTTCACAGGTAGCCAGGAGACGATAACGATTACAGAGCCCAGGAGTCTTAATCTTTTCAATCAATCCCCATTTTTCCAATTCGTTGAGTGATTTACTGATGCTTCTTCGACTGCGGTGAAGGACTTCACCGATCTTGGAGGCTGATAGCCCTTTTCTTGTAATGGGATCGTAACTTTGGCTTTGCGGGGCATTGCGGGCTAAGTAAACGTAAACTTTGAAAGCCAAACCTGAGAGTAGCGGTAAGAACCCATCAATGAATCGGTTGGCTACCCAGGTAAAACCGCCGGTGGCTTTCGCTTTGTTTAGACTTCTACCCTCTTTCATTTTGTCCTCTCATGAGAGTGTGAGGTACTGGAAGTTTTGCGAGAGTGTTCTTTTTGTTCAAGTGAAGTTTTTCCGCTGGCTTTCAGAAAAGCATTAGGAGCCACACGTGACTTTCCCTCTTGGACCTTCCGTGGTTGGTTCCATGATCCCTTCGCCCCCTTAGCCGTATTCATATCTCCCCCTTCGGGTGAATCACCAACTCTTCCAGTGAACGTGGAATAACCGCAGGGCGCGGCTTCAGCCGTATACGCTCCGTCCCTTTGGCAGTTTCGTACGTATCTGGCTTCAATTCCGCTACAGCAGAACTTTCCATTAAGCAACCTCCGATACCTCATTCCCTTTTACAAATAGCTTCGTTAGCTTGGGTCCCCACCATGAGAAGTAGAGCAAATCATACAATCTCAATCCCCCTAAATACACAGCATGCAACAGGCTATGAATGTAAATAGAATCATCAGTCATTCCACCTATACGGATAGTCCACATCCAACCATGTTTGGTTTCGTTTGGGGATGAAGCATCAACGTAATCCGTTTTACAGGGCAAGGTAAGCTTAAAAAAACGTAAAAACCGCACTGGAATTCTCCTACTCACCCAGAGTCACTCCTGGAGCACCCGCCGGGGAATGGCCGCCGCGACCACCTTCGCCACCTGCCTCGCTCTTGTTACCGCCAGGCGGAGATCCAAGTAGTTCCTTACCATTTTTTCTTTCCCAGTTCTTACGATACATGCCCCAAGTGCATTGGTAGTCGTCTTCTTTTCCCATTGCCGCACACGCCTTCTTCGCATCGTCCCAAAGCTTCTCGTCTATCGGTTGCTGGTGGCCGTCGCGGGTATAGCCATAGTTCGCTGGCATCTTACCTCCTTCGTGGAATGCGGGTTAAACCCGATATACCTCACGTTTTCTCCCGCCAACCCGTTGCACTGGTTCTTCCTTTTTCTCCTCTTGTTTTTCAACTAACGGACGTGGCTTCTTTGCAAATAGCACCTTACCATGCTCCCTCTCATACTCCTTTTGATATTCACGCCACAACTGTTGGTAATCGTCGCCGTAACGCTCTTTGGCGCTCGCATAAATCTTTTCATCTATCGGCACGGCGCTACCGTCTTTTAAGTACCCCCATGCATCTGGCATCTTACCTCCTTACTTCTTTTTCTTTCGCTTTAAACCTGTCCCGCGTTTCGGTAACTTTTTATTCCCAAATCGCCGCTGATGGGTTGCTTCACGCTCTTTATCGGTCTTTGGCCGACCCCGGCGCGGGCCGCCTCCAACTCCTCTACCTGTCGCCATGCTAACTCCTTCCTTAAGGTAACAATTTGTGACCTCAAGTTGTTCTCATATCCCTATTGTAGAAAACACATAAGTTTGTCAAGTACCACCCCAATTTTGATTTTCAACTTGCGTTTCTACAATGACTTATAACGATACAATGTAACATCTGTTTTTTGGGATTTTGTCTCCCAAAATGACTTTCGCTCAAAAAAATAGCTCGTATAGGCCCCCTATGCACATTCTCCGACCCCCCCTCCCCGTCAAGTTCCGCGATACCCCCCACCGGGGAGGGATAAAACCAGGATCACGAACCCGCAAGGCGCCTTAAGCCCTCCTCAGACGCCCTTTGCCTCCCTGGAAGCCCTTGCTAACTTACGCATATACGAAGCTTGACGGCCTCCCCTTTCAATAAAAACTAAGGTTACATAATCACCGTTAGGGGAACTAGACGTAAGCCATGAAGGTGCGGAGCTTGCGCGCTTCGCGCGCGCGTAAGGGAGTCCGCACACAAGCTCGACCCGCTCTGGTATTGCCTTACCAAGTCATGCAACTGCGAGAGTTAGTTGTGTTGTATCTCGTAAGCCACGACGTTACTAGACGGTTATGCATAAGGCAATAGTTTCTACGGCTCTATCATACGTATTTAGGCCACTTATAGGCACACCTTGACATGAAGCATTTCTTGACTATAATTATAAGTAATCGGAGAAGAAGAACCAAGAGGCTCTTTGAACAACTTGGAGGAATCATGAAACAGGTTGAAGACTCTATCGGAGAGCGTGACGAACTCTCTACACAATGGATCAACCTAGTGGGTGATAGTAAAGGGTTTGAAGGTGAGACGGTTGAAGACAAACGAATCCTCATAGACCTGGTAGGAAAGACAAGCTTCGCATGGACAGAAGAAGACGAACTACAGAGAGAAGCGAACAAGAAGGGCTATGGACTCAACGTTATTATCTTTGATAAGACAGAGTGGAAAGAGAACTATCAAGACTCTTACAGAGACAGAGGGATTAGGACTAAGGATAGGAATTTTAAACTGCGGCGGAAAGCCGCATAAGAGGTGCATCATGGGACGCATTCGCAGAGAGAGAAAGACAAAGCTTGCATCGGGTGTCAACCCGAACGTGCAACGAGTCAACGGCGCTGTGGTAGTGTTCGATCATGGTAGCTGGGTTGACGACCTTGGTAGTCATCACGGAAGAAGAAGACCAAGCCACAGGGCTTTAAGACAACCTCACAAGTGGTTTAGGGCAAGGATAGTGAATATACACCAACTTGAACTTGCCTTGAACTCATAAAAGGCCGGAAACGGCAAGGAGGAATCATGGGACGCAGTAAAGACGATGAACGATTTAGCCCTGAAAACCTGAGCGAAAAGGAGTTATTACTTGCGATTGCAGAGGCAAAACAGCTTTATGCCTCGCTCAAAAAAGAAACAAAGGCTCAGGAAGCAAACAAAAACACGACTACACGGCGGAAAGCCGCATAGCGCACACAAAGCGCTTAGAGGTGCATCATGAGACAGACTAAAGGCTCTATTGGCGAGCGTGACGAACTCGTCGAGAAATGGGAAAACGAAGAGCTTGATAAACTCTTCGCAAGGTGGGACCACGAATCGGAAGAGAAGAAGGCTGCGCTAGCATGGGTTAAGAATGTGGTACGGGGTGGACAAGACAAAACTGCGCCGGTAACGGCGTAAAGGAGTGAATCATCATGGCACTCGGTAGAACGTTGACTACAAGTAGTATTGGATATGATCCAAAAACTAAGCGGGTTATATTCATACTTAGCTTGATTGAAGACGCTGATCCCAACACAATCAAGAGCTTTCTGCGTAAAGCATGGAAGAACCTAGATCGGTATTTCCGGATGGGTGAACGGTTACCAACTCCATCTGAAATACTAACACGTGAAAACTTACACTAAGACAAAAGGAGTGATTCATCATGGGACGCATTAAGAACGAACAAGTAAAAAAGTACCTTGGCTTATTCAAGCATGGGTTCCGCAACCCAGACGCCAAGGACGTGGAAGACAAGGATGCCTTTTATAGCTTCAAACGTGAGGTTAGAAACCCAGGCAACGAGGCATACCGTAAACTGTCTGACGCTATGCACGAAATACAGACAGACTCGGATACGGTATACAATCAGGTTGTCAACTGCCTGGAGTTATTGGACGAAAGGACAGAAGACGAACCAGACGGAGTTGACATAGACGATCTCAGGGACGATATGATAGAGGGTATTGACTCATCTGTCAGCGTCTACACTACAGACTTGACAAAGTGGTTAGCTCGTACAACCTGGAATGTTTACTATCTCGGCGAAGCCCTGCAAGAGTTCGGGCCACCTAAAGACAACGACGGGTTTAAGCTTCTTGCCTTAGCTCAATACGCCTGCCATTCGGAGATCTGGCACGCAGTCTTTGAGATACTGGAAGAAGAAGCGGAAGAAGAAGAGTAAACTAAACTGCGCCGGTAACGGCAAGGAGTGATCATCATGGAAAGACAACATAAGTGGATCAAGGAGAACAAGGCAAGGATTGAATACTGGATCATACAACACAATAAAGCTATAGAATCTGGTCGTACTGAACATGCGAACTTTGCAAAGCTATACGTCGGGATACTTGCCAATGCTATCATTCACGATACTATTCATGGTCTTGGTATCGGGGTTGCTTGGCGAAAAGTCCCGGACAAGGAAAGGTGGATCGTGGAGATCGGGAACACCGAAGGGATAGGCGACACTTTACTAAATGCTTGCCTTGACGCCCTATTCCCAGAAGGCTTAAACTGCGCCGATAACGGCAAGGAGTGAATCATCATGGATTTATCTAATCGCTATGCCCTCTATGCTCCTGACATGAATGCACATATCAAAGAAGTACCAACGGGCTTTATAACATCTCTCTTGCATAGCAACTCTAAACGGTTTTACGTCCTGATTCTGCCACACGGACAATTGACGGCATGTCCAGCGGATCATCTACACGCTTACAAAACGAGATATGCTGTATTTCGTGTCATCAAGATCAATCGGCCCTTAACAATCGCCAGACGTGATTATGTGTATCGTTGGGCAATAAAAACCTTTCACCTATAAAAGGAGTGATCATGGGACGCAGTAAACGGCATGAGAAGAGGGAGCCGGAGGAGAGGAACTATAAGGTATACGTTGACGGTCGCTGGGTATTCCTAAGCGATTGTAGTCATCGTATACACAAGGACAAAGACGAACCGAAAACACAACAACGACACAGGCATACCAGGCTTGTGTTTGCGTAGAGGTGAACCATGAGTCAGACAACTTATATCAACTGCGTCGAAACGGCAAGGATACTTAGGCAAGTACTCAAGCGTGCATTCCCTCAGACTAAATTCTCAATTCGTTCTAGTCAATACAGCGGAGGGGCGTCAATCAATATAACTTGGACGGACGGACCGACTGTCAAACAAGTCAAACAGATAACAGATAAGTTCGAGGGTGCAGGGTTCGACGCAATGACAGACTACAAAACCTCAAAAGTCCTATTCTATAAAGGCCAAGAGATACACTTCGGAGCTAGTAGCATCTTCGAGGATCGCCACTATTCAAAGGCGCTACTTGCAGAAGTATTAAAGGAAGTTGCACAGCACAGCGACGGAGAAATCAACCCGGAAACGATTGACTTGGAAGCCCTGGAAGCTGGACGATACAACCCCATACTTCTACAAGGACACTGGGCAGGTAAGCCCCTATGGACTGCCCTTTGGCAAGTGATTGAAGGCCAGCCCTGGGACTCAGAGGATAAAGGGATAAGCAAGGAAGCAACGCAAGCTATACCTTTTGATATGCTTCCGAAGTTCATCCGGGAATACTAAGAGGTGAATCATGAAAGACATGATTACGGATCGGTTTGTCTGGGCGTTAGAGAAAGGGAAGAAACGGTTAGCTCATGACATCTACTTCCAGTATCCTACTCTTCAATGGCGGTTTGATCTTATTATGGCTTGCATAACAGCAAGGGAAGAGTTGGAAAGACGCGATCGGGAAAAGACGCCTTCAAGGATGCATCAAACCTCGTTCGCGTTCGCAGGAGTATAAACCGATGGACGGGGCAAACTTGCAAACTTACCGGGCAACCACCCGGTATAAAATAAAAGGAGGACATCGTGATGATGTTTTTAGTAGCTCTGATCGCACTAAGTAGCGACGCCCCGGTTGACGTTTACACGTTGACTGCGCCGGAAATAACCGATACGGTTTTTGTGGCTCCAGACTCAACAGAGGATGAGTTTGCAGCTTACACAAAAGAGCTTTACCAACACGGTGAAGACGCAGCGAGATCCAGGGTTGAACAACTGCGACTCGAAGACGACCTCGAACGGCTTGCATTTTTGCTGTATGGAAACGAAGAAGAAAACCTGGATGAGTGGGGTATGTTGTTTGAACTACCAGCTTACGCCCTGGAAAGCCACGACGGACCCGAACCCGCATGGATAGTTTACCTGAATATACGCCATGCAGTCGAAGACATGATGCTTGACATAAATCACAAACCTGCGAAGCTTCGAGCTTCTCAGGAGTAAACACAAGGAGGTCATAATGAAAGCCTTTTTAGTTCGTTTTGTCATCCAAGACGGCGAAAACGAATACTATGACCATTATCTTCTTTACGCTCCAGACAACTCTCAACCTCGAGAGATCGCCTGGAAGTGGCTGAAAGAAGGTGGGTATCATGATGCGTCTAATCCTGAAGATTGGCCGCATGTCGAAGACGAAAAACATAACGTAGTGGAGGAACCATACGGCTATCGTATGATTAGCCTGGACGCAATCCGTGAGCTTTCACTGGCAGAAGCGGAAGTCTTAAAGAAACACTACGATTTGGTAGGCATAATCGAACCGGTTAAGGTCTCTCTTACTCCTCTTATTCCCGTTGACGGTCATGGCAAGTTGATATGGGGAGTACCCCCCAAGTGAAGGACGAAAAGAAAGGAAGTTGACATGATGAATAGGCCACCGCACGGCGTAACACACTACCGGACGGGTATCAACCCCGCTGTGTGTGAGGAGTCAAGCCGTATCGAAACCCGACGACGCCGACGTAACGCTTTTGCGGTCGGTAGCTTGGGCGACGGACGAAAAACGAGGGAAAGCTTGACATTCAAGGGTGCATCAAGGTCTATTCATCGCTCGCATGAGGTTAAACCGATGGACGGGGCAAACTTGCAAACTTACCGGGCAACACCCCGGTGTAAAAAAAGGAGATTGACGTGAAACAATTTAACCCTGACAACTACATACCGATTCTGAAACTTATGTATCGCAATGCAGTAATATCTTCTGACTTGCGGTACTTAATCGGCAAAATCCTGCTTCGACTTATCGCAGAGAACTGGCAAGAGGCATTCCACCTAAGCCAACTTAAAAGTCGTATCGGTCCAATCCCTACTGATCGATACAACCTCTGGGAAGACAGTACAGAAAATCAAAAACTGTTCCAAGGCAACGATGTGTACGTCGTATTGGACAGTCTCACATCTGATCTCAGAAAGAAGGCATCATGAGTGACGATGACGAAGACCTTGACATGGCTGAATTTTACGAAGGATGGAGCGAGATAGAACCGACCTATCTTAGCCCAGAAGAGCTAATCATAGCTCGGGAAATCTTTGAGGACTAAACTAAAGGAGGCTATCATGAGCAACCAGGAACGACAACGAATAATAAAAGACTTCACCTTTATGGATTGGGTGGAGTTGACAGAACAAGTATACGGTTGGTGCGGACCGCACTTTCCGTATACAATCAAACAAAAACAAAAACTCTTAACAAAAGCCCACAAGCTAGGGCTTGTATAAAAGGAGGCTATCATGAAACGTAAAGACATCCGTACTTGGCCGGAGGAAGATAAGTTCGCCGAGTATGATAAGATCGGAGTTGATACGCATGGAGTGCGTTCGAAAGAAGGCCGGTGGTTCCCGGACGTTCTTGTTGACTATCGGGGTATTCACTTGCTTACCGATGTGTTCAGCTTAGAGAAGTGGTTTCAGCTTCGGCGCACAAAAGGAGATTGACATGGCTGTAGCTACAAAAAAAGACCGCTGGGTCAAACGTTGGCAGGTGCCAAGTGAAAGCGATCCAGACAAAACCTACACCGTAGCCGTTGACGCCAATGGTAACTACGGGTGTTCATGCCCAGCTTGGAAATTCAGGCGTATAGAATGTCATCATATCCGTAGAGTTAAAACAGGTGGAGGGATGGAAAAGAAACTGACACCACTACCTAACGTCGTATTCGCCCGTGTCTGGAAACCGAAGTATAAACCTGAAACGAATGAACTTTACATACCGCTAGTTCGTATCGGTGATACTCACATGGAGGCTACCATTTGTTACTATCTTTTGAAATATGGCTATTCGATAGTACAGGTTAGAGAAATGCGCCACATTCCCAATCAATGGACGGCAAAAGCAATCCGAGCTTATATAGAAACGCATGGAGAAGCCAAAAGAGACCCACGTCCTCGCGTCTTTGGACATCCAATCGGTGATCCTGTGCCGCAATAAGGTTGACCTGATGATAAACCGATGGACGGGGCAAATCTGTAAACCTACCGGGGACTACCCCGGTATAAAAAGGAGGCTGAAATGAACCCCAAAGACGAACCCAAAGAACAAAAACCCAAGGAACCTTGGCAGATGACGGCGAATGAATATATCGCTTTTATAAGGGGAGAGGAAAACATACCGACAAAACAGATTTTAGGGGATGATGTTAAGATTGACTTAAACAATCATCAAATACTTGTGAAGCAAGCCTTTGCCGAGGGCAAACCCGTACCCCCGGAGGTGCTGGCTGAGTACCCAGGCATGGCAACTAACCCTAAAGACAAAACCTTGGACATTTCCGAGGACAAAAAGGAGGACATCATGGGATTTCATAACGATATGAACGAGGAAGACATCAAAGATGCAGCCCTCGTCATCTACATCGAAGCCAGGGAAAACGGAAAAGGACCACGTGGAGCACACACAAAAGCATGGAACAAAGCGGAGAAACTTTTGAAGTTAGCTCGTCCTGATTGGGACTCCAGCAAGATCATCAATACAGCCTGGGACTATGCAAGCGAAGCCCAAGACAAAATAGATCCACCTCGACCATCAGTAAAACCTAAGCAAAAACCCTTGTTCGCGTGATGATAAACTGATGGACGGGGCAAACTTGCAAACCTGCCAGGCAACCCCCCGGTATATAAAAGGAGGCTATCATGAGTGCAAGCACCACAATTGGTAGTATGACCTGTACCCTACTGACGATCTATGCGGAGATTAAAAATGATTTGATTGTAGTGACAAAATTCTATCCTGATGGTCTCACCTTTACCTCACAATATCCTATTGAAGATTGGCCTGAAACCCCAAAATTACAGAAGCGTTACGTCCGCAAACAACATCCAGGTGCATACGAAGAGGGAGACACAAACCGAGCGATTCGGCGCGTAGTCAATAAAGCTCTGAAACAAGCAGAAATCAAACCCCGCAGTAAACAAACTTGCTTACTGGGGATGACCCCCCCGGTATAAAAGGAGGTTGACATGAACCAGATTAAACTTCTTGGGCTTGACTCCAGCTGTCGAGACGCTATTGACAGGGCAGGACTGCGGACAAGCAAGGCGAGACCGGAGCTTTTCTGGATTCCTATCCTTTGGGGTGGAGTTCCTAAGCTGGCCGCCTATTATAGCCTTGACGAAATGCTTGAGGAAATATCCGTCGGTGAAATCAAGCTCCTGAATACTCATACCCAAGTCTACTATTGCGATGGAGAAAAACACGATCTCCCCAGAGTACCCCACACCTCTAACCTCACTAAAGAATGCTGCGTTTGCAAGCGACCCCTACCCTGGCGGACGGAAAGCTTCTGGCCTGGAGAAAATAACAGAATCCGATGGATACGCCATAGACCAGACAACACTACTGAGACCATCCGATTCTATGGCTATGGAGCCGTTGTTATGTGCCCGGATTGCAAAGCACTGGGGTTGACTGGGCTGTTCGTTTGGCCGGATGGTGTCGAGTTCCCTGCGGCATGGTACGTCGAGCGGATGACACCACATCTAAATGACACTCAACTTACCGAAATCTACGGGCTTATGCTTCGCATCCACGCACTGTCAAAATCACCACTCATCACCCTTGACCATGCCCGGGAAGCGGTAAGCTATCTGTACTACCGACCGGCACCTGTGCGGAGACGAAACTTGTTCGGGACCGAAGAGGAAAACGGTTCGGGATACTGGATAACGGTAGACCAGGTTTGGTCTATGCTTGCGTCAAGCCTTATATCCGCATCATCAACGTTGGAATCAAACGCGATCAGGTATGCACGATTCCTGGAGATTATGAACAAACACTTTGAGGTTAAGGAGTGGAAGAAGGTATGCAAGTTAGAGATACCGGCAACCCATGCCTGGTATCATACCTGGAACGTAGTCAAACCAAAAGGAGGCTTGACATGAAACGTAAAGACAAGACTTACATTCACACTTGCCGCAAGTGTGGTAAAGAGTTTGAGGCGGGAGTACAGAACACAACACATACGCCGCCCCAGTTCTGCCCGGACTGCTTAACTGCTGCGGGTAAACAAGTCCTGCAAAAGTTGTACGAAATCCTCAAGGAGCTTCAAGTGGATTACGGTCGAAGTATTACCCCAGCTACACCTGAACACCTTACCTGCAAAGTGTTCATAACCATCAATGGATTCTATGGACAGAACGATAAGGAGACTTGACATGAGCTACCGAACCAACCGCGAAAAGCTGATTAAACATGTAGTCCAACTGATAGTTAATCGGATACGCAACGGCAGACAATCACACTTGAAACTTGATGATAAACCGATGGATGGGGCAAACTTACAAACCTACCGGGATCACCCCCGGTGTAAAAGGAGGTTGACATGAGTTATCGTATCGTAATCCCCATCGTCGAGCGGTTCCTTGACATGCTCCGTGCTCGTCAGGCGTCGCCTCGTACCCTAGAAGCCTATCGCTACGACCTTGAGCTTTTCTGTAAGTTCCTGGGTTCGTATGAGGATAAACCGATGGATGGGACTCATGATGAAATCAGGGCGTTCATAGCCGGGGAGTCAAAAAGGCATCATCCTAACACCGTTCGCAGACGGCTTGCAACTATCAAAAGCTTCTACAGATACCTGATGCGTGAGGGGCTTATCTCTCATAATCCTGCACGTTCTATAATCGCACCTAAGCATCATCAATCCTTGCCTCGGTTCTTAACGGAAAGAGAAGTCGAGCAAATCTTTAATAACCACTTTCAATGCCCCAGAGATCGCATCATCCTTGAACTTCTTTACGATGAAGGACTACGCATCTCTGAACTCGCCAAGTTGAACGTAGAGGATATAGATTTCGAGAGGGAAACCATTCGTGTCAATGGCAAAGGAAACAAGCAACGGATCGCCTTTCTCAGCGATAAACTAGCGACCTTGCTGAAAACCTATGTAGGCGAAGCTACGTCCGGGCCGCTGATTCGATCTATCCGAACTGGAAAACGGCTTGGCGTGCGTTACCTGCGGATGATCGTTCAGCACTATGCGAAAACCAATCCTCATACCCTGCGTCATAGTTTCGCAACCCACATGCTGGATCGCGGAGCAAACCTGCGTGCGGTGCAGGAACTACTAGGACATGCTTCGCTTTCCACCACTCAGATTTATACCCACCTCACCACCCGGCGCATCAAAGAATCCTACCGAAAAGCCCACCCCAGAGCAACTTGACAAAAACAGAATCTTGACTATAATTATATGTAATCTCAACTCGCCCGCAACGGACAAAGGAGGCTGATATGCTAGCGCTGGGTAAGAACTGGAAACGAAAGAAAATCGCGAATCCAAGAGTCCCGATAGGGCTAGATGATATGCTTAGAACCTATCGCAACATAAAAACTAACCCATCGCTCAAAATGCAAGGCTTTACTAAAGTCTCCTGGGCGCTTTTCGGCGAGGCAATTATCAGAATCGGATACGAATACCTACTGACATACGAACGAGAAAAAGGATTAGCGGCAACGGCTAAGCATATCATATTCTGCGGCCTCAATACTCGATGGGCTAATCTGCCTCGATCCCGGTATCAATATGTCCAGCTTAATATCTATCTGAATACTGTATCCTGGGAAAAACTACGACACTATCAGCAACACATCAATGAGATTGTAAAACAAACGCAACTCAAACCAATCACTTGGAAACACTTTCTACAGGCGTTGCTTGATATAGGGTTGTGGCAGGTAGAAAATATGCGAACCAAGGATGCTACACTTTTGATTCTGAAAAAGGTAATGCAATTTGACATAGAAGTCCTTGCCGAAACCCAAGCGCAATTGGAAACCGCCCTCTCAACTTTCCCTGATTAGATATTAGCTTTCATCGGGCGGACCTGCATAACACGGACAATCCATACGATTACCTTGCCATTTTTCCTCTGCCCTTCTCCGCGAATAGAAACCCCAAACCAACTCAATGTAGAAAGTGTGCTGCTGCACGATACTTCCAAGCCTTCGCGGGGACCCCGTCGGGTTCCCTGCACGGCTGCGTCAGCAGACGTGTAGGGTTAATTCAATTCCACTATGGTGCGATGGGAGGGGTAGGAAAAGTGCGGCGTATGTGGCATGATGAAACTGCAGGGACTGGGTCCGCATGAGTGAAAGGCTCCAGGCTCCGCATGTGATTATCGAGAACCTGGACTTCAGGGATATCCTCAAACGTTATGACGCCAAGGAGACCTTCTTCTATCTGGACCCGCCGTATGAGGGAACGGCGACGCCTTACCCGGGGACCTGGACTCATCAGGATACTGAGGATCTCGTCGCTGCTCTAGATAAGCTCAAGGGCAAGTTCCTGCTCTCCTGGGGAGGCTCGGTGAAGCTGAAGTTCAAAAGAAAGGTGTGGGTAAAAGAGTTTAGGTCGGCACATACCCTTTCAAAACAAAAGAGCAGGTTGGAGCGCGTAGAGCTAGCTATAGCCAACTACCGCTTGAGAGGGTAACTAAAACATTGCAAACCGAAATTATCGAGTCTTCCGCGGGGACTTTCCCATTACCGTCGGCACATTAAGCCGTTTACTTCGAGAAATTCCTGAGGGTCGGTGAATGCTGAGAAGAAAATCGGTTTTCCAGAAAAAGATAAGGGGGATACAGGACCCACAGCCATAAACGGAAATTCCTGAAGATCAGGACGTGGTGCACTATGTGGGTCACGGAATGATTGATAAAGATCCATGGCTCTCGCATCTCCTCCTGCAAATTCTTTCAGTTTGCGGAATTCATCACCTAACGCAAGACCGAATCCGAAATACAACATGCGGAGTTGCTGGAGAATTTCAGTATCTATTCCCCCGATGGTCTGACTAATTAGGAACCAACCCACTCCATATTTGCGGGTTTCCCGCACAGCTCGCCTTAGGACGCTCCGAAGGACTTCAGCTTGTGAACCTGGTTCCAAACGACCCGATGGCGCATGACGGTGAGCCTCATCCAAAAGAACCAGCACGTTGGCACCTTTGTCAACCATCATTTTCGAGGCCCGCACATTAAGCACGTTGAGAAGTTTGGCTAGAATACGACGTTGAAGTTCCTCTGTCCACAATTTGGGGTTGCCCTTTTCTGAAACATCAATCACTACGACAGGTCGTGGGTTATTTTCATCTCCTTCCGAACCCATGAGATCGTCAATAATCCCGTATAAAGTCCTGCGTCCCTGCCCAGATTGAAAAAGGGTGCAGATCGGTTCCCATGATCTTCTGAAAACTTCATTAAGTTCACTAGCAAGGATTCCGTCGATTCGCTCTTGCAACTGTTCTGCTCGCCCCTGGGTAGTGTATACTCTCAAAGCTTTGTCTCGAACAATCTGTAAGACACTCTGGAGTATCTCTTGAGTCCCTAAAGAACTTAATTTGTGATGTTGTTTTTGTAGATAGTCGCGAATTATCTCTGAGGCTATACGGGAGTTATCAGCCGAGCGTTGAGGAATGCCTAGTTTTTCAGTAAACCGCATTGTGACGAGTAAATCTTCGAATAGATCCCATTCATCTAGTTGAAGATCCATTATGCCGTAAGGTTGGATATTTCTTCCCAACCGCGTTATGACAACATCGACGGGAAGTTTTTGCTCTCCTATTCTTTCCCCTTGAAGTTCATAGGAAAACTCGCCTTGGGGGTCGATTACAAGTATGCCAAGTTCGGGATGCCGCGCATAGGCAAGCAATAGCATCTTTGCAAGACCTGATTTGCCGGAACCGGTTTTCCCAAAAATGCCTATGTGGTAAGCTTCGTTGGCTCCTCGTTTACCTCGCCCGAAATGTTTGAACCACATCGGGTAAAGGATATCGTTCGCGTAAGCTCTTCCAAGGTAGGATATTTCCTCTTTGTAAACCTCTAGAAGTTCATTCAAAAGCTCCTGGGTTACTCTTGATACTCGTGTTCCAGTTGGTGGGACCATTCCCAGAACTTCAGGTTCGTATCCTTTGTCTGCCTTCTTGAATGTTGCCCCCACTACTAAATCAGCAGTGCGAGTATCCTGACGGTTGGTGATGGGAGGTATATCGCCCGTTCTCTTAATCAAGTTTCTGAAGACTGAATCCTCATGCCATCTATTCCTGAGCTCTATCCCTACAATTTGACCCACGGATGTGATTTCCTTGCCATCCTGCGTGGTCTTAAAGGCAGTAAGCGCTCCTACCAGACGTTCCTGGATTGCTTCTAGAAGTAAATCAAGCGTGAGTTCGGTGTTGGTGGAAGGGCTGCCAATAACGGCTATGTCTTGATTTTCAGGCATCATACGCCTCCTCGTCCTCCTTCAGTTCTATAGTTTTGGAGGTATAACATAGTAGATTCAGGATCTGATAGTTGCCCTACAGAATGTTGAGCAACCGTCTGTTCAACTACCGCTACTCCTGCCCCCAAACTTTTGACCATTCGGTCTGCTAGAAACAAAGGATATGGTTCGATTACCGCTGGACTGAAAAGTTGGCGTTTCACCCCATCAAGCACCATGGACAGGCGAGTATTACTGGAAGCAATTGAACCTGGTAATTCCATACGCATTGCAGGGAGCCAACCGAAAGGTCTAAAGTAAATGACGCGCATAGCCTCTAAAGCAGATACTAGATCTTCCATATTGTTCTTAGGACAATACTTTGCTGGCAAATGATCGACTTTCATGCTCTCAGGGTCATCCTCGGAATAGATCTGCAAAGGAGTGCTATATTCTCCTGGTTCAAGGATCAAAGTTGCTAATGTTTTCCCATCCACTGTCTCTGGAACATTGATTCTTTTGCGTTGTATGAACTCATTCCTAGATGTATATTTAGGCATCGCGGCAGTACGGTTGCTTCTTAGTAGATCCCTTAGCTGATTTAGTAAACCGTCATTCCATCTGCGTAGAAATTCATCTCGGATTTTGGAAGCACACACACTTGTTTTAGTGAGGGCTTGGTTTAAGTAGATTATAAGAGAAGCAAACGATCCGTCAAGAAGAACAAGGTCGTGAGGAGCATTAGCTGCAAGTTTCATTTCCATTGATACCATCATTCCACGGAGAACTCCTACAGCATCAATTTGGTGAGGCAAGCATTCTATCCACATTTCATGGTAGGGTTCTTGCCAATGTCGCCTTTCTTCTTTGGCAGTTCCTTCAACTGCAACAGCCGCTGCCGCACTTAGATCAAACGCGGTCAAACGATGAATCTGATAAGAACCATCTACTCCTACGACTGAGGGTTCACGCGGGACATCGAGATCGTCTTTCCGTCGTATTAAACCGTTCGCTTGTGCCTCTTCCCTCATCTGTTGCTTGGCATTGCAGAGTCTTTGGATGTGGTTAGTAACTCTCTCAGCTATAGGTACCGCCGTTGCTAATAAGTCTCGGACTAAAGCATCGGGTAAATCAGCAAAACCTTCCATAACCTTCTATCAGCTATGCCATAGTCTGTAGCTTTCCCTATCAAATTCTCGATAATTAGGCATACGTTCAGCTCGTGAGAGTAACCATCTTTCCTTGAATAATTCTCCGAGTCTTCTAGAGGGCCAGTCATAGAAGCAAGGCTTAGAAACTTCGCCTCTCAAGAATCGTAATGAATTACGACCTAACGGGGCAACGAAGATCTCTCGTAGAATCCCATGATTATTAAAGCTGAGGGATAAGCCAATCTCAAGAAGACACTTTCTCACAACCTCCCGTTTGTTCCTGAATCCGGTTCCCCATTCCTTTTGCTTTGCGGTTGGTTTGCAATTCTTTTCCACAAAAGCCCGGATATCTTCATAAACGCCATTGGAGAAGTGGAATTCTCCCCACCCCTGCGTAAACCCTACGCTCTTCCAATACGAAAATCCATCTATTCTAATTCTGTTATAAAGGGATGAACGACCAAGGGCGGAAGTTGTGGTCAACATAGCCAGGTAAGGAGGTCTTATTCTTTGTTTGATAATCGATGGCCGTCCAGAATATCTTTCACGAAAGGCTCTGCGCACTTCATTGCTTAGGGTTAGCATTGCGACGAGTTTACCCCCCAACAGATAGGAGTATGGCGGGACTGCTCCCAAGACATAAGCATCCATAACGTGATAGAGCTTTTCTTTCTTTGTCTCGGCAGCCCATCCAACGAGGTTATCCCTAGCCTTTAAAGCGTATACAGGGTCACCGAGGGCAAACAGGCCAATAAGTTTTCCATTGTTCTCGTCAAACACCAGAAACCGGAGGCGTCTACCGTATCCTTCAGACACTGGAATACTCCAGTGTAAAGAGGCATAGCGGAATAGTCGAGAATGTTCGGTGTCAGGTTTAACTAGCACCAGCTTCGGTGATATAGCCTCAGGTACAACTTCATCTCCATTAGCAATATACTGAAGAAGTCTATCCTCATGCTCCTTAATCCTGGGTGCAGCTGCTGCCAGCTTTTTGGTGACGGCAAGTCTGTGCATTTGACGGTAACCGTTCTTATCACAATTCGCCGGTAACTCGAGAGTGTCACCGTTAACTCGATAGCCTTGGTCCTCCAGAACTGTAATAATTTTCTTCCGGAGCTTTTTGGGTGTAAGAATTGTCATACCGCACCTCATCTAAAGTTGCCTACGGTAGAGTGAAGGTCTCCCTTGTATAAGACATATCGAACTATACTCTCGAAAGATTTTTTGTCAAGTCTTTGTCCTTTTTTAATCCCGCTCCCCGATCCAGTGTTTGAGCATGCCCTTGCTAACTATCCTTCCCCCCGAAAACTTGACAACTCGCGGAAATCGTTAATAATAAAGGGATGAAGGACCTTTCCTTTTGGACCTAGTATGTCCTCGCACGGCGTATCCACGAAGGGAAGCTGACCCGGACTACGCGCAGAGGAATACCTGATCGGTCAAAACCGCCTTATAAGTTCGGCGAACGGATTATCCTTCCCCAGACCTACTGGGACGGCGGCGCGTGGGCAATGCCGCCCGAGCCGGTATCCACAGATGATCCTGGTAGCGCACGATCACGCCTTTATGTCTACCTCCAGAATCGTGGCTATGGTCGTTCTAAGCCTCTATTTGTATTCCCGGCTCTGGTTCCCTCGCGGCACAGGACTGAAGTGGCGCTATGAGGCTCTGCGAGGCCGCTACGGGCTATCCCCGGACGACGCTCGGCTTGTGATCTCCATAGAGGACGGCAAGGACTACTCTGAGAACGCCTTAAAGGTTGCCAGGCACCGCGAACGGCAGATGATAGAAGAGATCCTCTTTCGTCCGCCTGGAGAGTGTCAGGGGATGACCTGGGAGGAGTATAAAGCGCTCAGAGAGCTGTTCCCGGATGCTCAGACGATCCGAATTCCCCGCACCTTGAACTCCATCTGGCCCCGTGAGCTTGCAACCTTTTTTCCTTAACGACGCCCCCAAAGTGCATAGTGTGTCGTGCAGAATGAACTTCACTTTTGCATAGTCGCCGACAACTAGCACACTTTCTGGCACAGGAAAAATAGGGGCAAGGGATACTTAATCAACTTGTGGTTTCTAGTCTTGACAGGAATCGGAGATAGAATTAACCTTCTACCCGAACGTCCAAATCGCCTACGTTGTAGGCGTTCATGTAGGCGATGATTAAGTCCCTGGTGCGGTAGCGGCCGTACCGCCGCTCATCCTCCCGTTTGACGATTGGGAAGGTTTCAAGTATCTCGGCGACCTCACCGGTGTCCAACCCATACAGAATGAAATAAAGCGCATCAAGCTGACAGCGCAGGTGGAAGCGGCGCTCCTCATCCCAGGTGAAAGGTTTCTTGACCTTACCCTTCTTGTCTACGTAACCCATGTCCTGCGCGAACCCGGCAAGGTCGTTGGCGGTGTAGCAAAGCTCAAGCACCTTGGGCGAGATGATGTCAATGAGCTTCTTACCGTGAAACTCCTCATCGTAGCGCTCAGGAGGAAGGACGGGTAACTGCTCGACTATGTAGAAATTGAGGTGTTGTCCTCCAACCTTTTGTCTTGCTGCGAAATCGAAGGCGAAACTGTTGAGATTGGCAAGCAGGAGAGGCAGAAGTTGAGGGTTCGGTGTAAGCATAAGACAAAAGGTATTACCTACTCCACTGAAAGGGATGATTGAGGCAATCATAGTCCTCGCGTTAGTAGGTGCGGTAACATCTTTAAAGCCAAGGAAGAAACTATACGTTCTCTCTTTAAATTCCTTCTCCACCTCTTTGAGAGAAACCCAAAAGTTAGGTGTGGCAAGGTAATTAGGATCAGGATACTTATCTGAAGGTGTAGGAGCTGCGTTTCCTGGACGGTGGATGTTCTTCGGGTTGATTTCAATGCTTGCCGCTCGATGGTCATACATCTGCACCATCTTACCTTCATACAGCGGCAGGTAGAGCACGTCCTTGCCCCTCTTGTAGACGTTACCCTCGACCAGGTAAAAGCCGTCCTTCTCAAGCTCGGCTGAGGTGCGGAAGAGGTGGGAGTCCGAAGTCATGTTGAAGAGACCTTGCTTGAAACTGATTCCCCATGGATTCTTCTCTTTCTTGCCGCTCTTATTTATAAGAATAGGCGCGTGCTCGTAAATCTTTTTTGTAAGCTCGTAGTCGCGCCTGCGGCGGAATATAGGGCAGGTTCGGGTGTTGGGGTTGAACAGGGCAAAATCGGCGGGCTTAAGTTCAATCACTCGTTCAGCATCACCTTCGACTATATCCTCAAATTCTTTCTTGTGCAAAAAGAACGCGGCGCGAATCTGCTCAATTGCGGCCTTTGAGCCGCCAAAGAGTATTATGGTGAACTTGAAGCTTGAGTGAAGATCCTTGAAGAACTTCTTCTTGTTCTCAAAGTCAAAAAGCTTTGCTAGGCGTCTATTATCCACAAGTTCCTTAAAGAAGTGACGAGTGGTATTGTCGGTGGCTATGCCGCTTGGGGTAAGGAATCCGACCCTGCCAGTTGCTTTTATCAAGGTAGCCGCCCGCTCCGCGAATACGGCATAGAAGTTGGTTCTACCCCGCCCGCATAATCGGTAGAATCCTGATTTATGGGTAAACCCTCTAATTGTATCAAGAGTTTTCTTTGCCTCTTGATACTCGGCATACAGAAACGGATTGAATTCCTCAAGTTCATCAATAAGCTTTTTCCGAAGAGCACCAGTAGTTGATAAAGCTATCTTAGGTGCTCTGCCCATGAAGAACTCGTTTTCTTCTAGATTAATTCTCTCCCAAGGCGGATTGCCTATCACCGCATCGAAGCCTGGGTCATGGAGCCTCTTAGCATCCGCATCAAAGTACGCTTCAGGGAACTCCAACTCCCAGTGGAAGAACCGGTGCTTCTCATAGAGCCTTTGAACTTCCTTGAACCAATCCTTCTCCCGCAGCTTCTCAAACTCCTTATCCCGCTTCTCCTTGTCCTTTATCTGAAGGTTAACGTGTGCCGACTCGTAATCTTCCCGGTCAATGTCAGTGAACCAATCGGCCATCCATATGTCGGCGACTTCCCTGAACGGTCTGATTAGGTCTCGCGCTTCCTTGAGTAGATTCTCCTTGTGTTTAACCTCGTGGGCTGTACGCGAAGGAGTTCTCTCAATAAGGGTATAGAGACCAATGGCGTCTTTGATGAAGGGCATCAGGGGAGCTGAGAACAGTGCGGCAGTTGTACCCGCTGGCGTCTTCTTTTCATGGCGCAACTTCTGAAGCGAATCGATAGTCGTTCCCAGAAGCGAGTCGCCCCAGCGCAGGTGATGGTCAAGGAAAGAAAGAGCGTGGTCTCTTGCAACGGTCTCAATCCAGAGCGATACCTTTGTGAGTTCCACCGCAAGTTCGTTCTTGTCCACCCCGAAGATGCAGTTCTCCACGATGCGGCGTTTGGCTATGCGGTAGTCGTTGTCCTCTTCTTCCACTTCCTCTCCCGTAGAGAATTCGGTAAGACGCTTAGCAAGATACTTAGTTGCGCTGACCAGGAAGTGTCCCGACCCCATCGCCGGGTCAAGAATACGCAGACCAAGTATCTTGGCCGATAGAAGATCACCCAATTGCTTCTCGATCTTGACGACTTCGCCTTCCATACCTTTTTGGGCCTTGCGTTGTTCAAGAAGCTCTTCCAGTTCTTTCTGCTTAGGCTCGATTTCCTTGTCGCATCGGTCAATGAGAGGTTTAAGGGTTTGCTCAACGATGTAGTCAACAAGAATGCTCGGTGTGTAGTAGGAACCGGAGGATTTACGTTCTCCTCGGTCGGTAACGGGATAGTACTCACCCTTCTTTACCTGCTCCTTCAACCTCACCTTCTTTAGACCACGTGCCTCATTTACTGGTAGCCACCGTTCTTTACCATCCACAACAGCAGGTACAATATCATCCTCGGCAACTTCCAGACGGTTCTCCAGAAGCCCCTCATAGATGCCGCCCAGCTTGTCAACTTTAAGGTCACTGTAATTGATGAAGTGCAGAACCTTGTCTCCCTTTTTCTTGACGGAGCGGGAGAGAAGGTCTATGACTTCTGACAGATAACGGTCTGTGATCTTCCAATCTTCATCAAAGTGCTTTGGATCGAAGAGACCTCCGTTGTAGTCAGGGACAAAGAACTCTTCTTTAGGGATTTTAAAATGCTCACTGCCATTGTCAATGAGACGGAAGAGTTTTTTAAGCCTTTCCAGAAATTCGCATCCGATTATGTCAAAGTGGCTGAAATCGGTTGCCTCAGCCTCTTCACCTGCCTTCACCGCAATTTTATGACGCAGAGCCCAGAGGCTGTAGTCCTCGTCATAGCGCTTCTTGCCGCGAGGAAGCAGACGCTCCTGAGCCTTATAAGGCTTGGACTCTGCGAAGAGAATAAAAAGCAATCGGTAGAGAAGAACGAAACACTTTTGGCGGATGAGTTCTTTGTCATTGTGACGGTCGAAATTGTCCGGGTTGGACTGAACAAACCCATCTGCGAGGATTCTAAGAGCTTTATAGACGTTTTCCTTAAGATTTTCACTTACACCAAGTTCATACTCTTCCGTTTCGTCAAGAACCTCCTGTAGAAACCTGGGGAAAGCTTCCTTGCGGAAAAACAGATAGAAGTATTTGAAAGCATCAAGCTGGGAAACCCGCTTTAGGTCATCGTGAAATTCAATACTGCGCTGAGGTGTAGGGTTAAGGATTTCTATGAGGTCTACTTCATACCATTTTTCCAAATCGTAGCTTTGGTCACATTCGTAAATTCGCCAAAGACGACCGTTAGTGAGAATTCCCCACTGAGTTCGAGCATGAAAAAGGTAATCGACAATTTGCAAAGCTGGATTGTCGGTATCGGCTTCAAAGGAATCACGCTGACGCTTTAACTTCCGGTCAAGAGGTCTCTCCCAGCGTTTGGCTTCGAGGATTCCAAGTGAATCCTTGAACATATTCGAGCCTTCCTGTCTTCGCCGTCGTGCTTCGATTCTTTTTGTCTTATTGTCGAAGAGAGCGTAGTCAGGTATCCAACTCTTTCCCGAACCGCCGGATTTTTTGGGACGGCGTAGATAATGAGGATTGATTACGTCCAGGACCTTTTCAATGAAGGCTTGTTCTGTTCCGTCCTCGTCTAATTTCTTGTTGAGGATGTCCCTGTTGTCTGAGTATATCTTTTGGATTTGCTTGAAGGCATCTTTAGCCTCTTCTTCTAATTGTGTCCATATTGGCCGTCCAGGGAGAACTTCGTCCAGGTAGTCCTCAGAGAATAGACCGTGGTTCGAGTGCGCGTATTGAATCTTCACGCCGTCCTGTAGCATAAAGTGAGCATACAAAAAAATATAAAGATGTCAATGAAGCAAGCTTTACTTGACAAATCCTACACTCAAGCTATAGTCAAGTGGCCACTAGCGGCAGATCAGAAGGAGAAGCTATGCGAGAACAAGTAATCGAAGCGGCGCAGGAAGTTTTCCAGACTTTAGGTTCTGGTTATCTTGAGAAGGTTTATCAGGGAGCCTTGGCACATGAGCTCAGGCTGAGGGACATCCCACATCAACGAGAATACAACACACAACTTCTATATAAGAGACATGAACTAGGGATTATCAGAGTTGACCTGGTTGTTGGTGGTGATCTGATTGTGGAGTTGAAAGCGGTGAAGAAGGTTACAGAAAGCCACAAGCAACAGGTTCGTGCCTATCTGGTCTCGACCGGATTTACCAAGGGGATTCTGGTTAACTTCCCGCCGGAAGGGGAGGAAGTGGAGGTGTTCGACGAAACCCGTGACGATTCAGTTCTTGTGGAACCGATCTGTAGCTTCAAGGGGAAGGCCATAGAGAAGATTGCCAAGGCCGCTGAGGAGGTGGCCAACAACCTGGGGGCAGAGTTCTTCTACCAGCCGAAACAGAAATCAGACTACTACCTTAAGGCTCTCAAAACCGAGTTCAGGCTATGTGACCTTCCCTACGAAGAAAGAACCTTTGAGCTGCTCTACAAGGACTTCGTAGTCAACGAGGACACCGTGCTTATCGTGGACAAGCGTTATCTGCTGGATGTTATCTCGAAAGATGAGATAGACGAGGATACCATTGCCGAGTATCGCTGGAGATGGAGGCCTACCCGGTTGAAGCAGGGCATCCTGATAAACATCTGCCCGGATACGGCTGTGGTGGAAGTAGAGAGGTTTAGGGTCCAATAGATGTGAGGAAGTAATAGGCCAGAATTAGTTAAGAATTTCGCGCTCGTTTTCTATTTGGCTTAGTATGGAAAGACAAAAGGAAATCAGAAATCAAAAGGAGGTAGAGATGAATACCCTTGATTCTTCGGTAAAGGAGGAGTTAGTAAAACTCCTAAAGCAAAAGGGGGAAGAGCTGTCTTCTTAGCTTCCACCTCAGGGTGAGTTTACGGGAGACAATGAAGCTGACGATTTTCTTAATGACCTCGAAAGATATCCTCATGCTTTCGTGCTAGGCTGTATAATGGATAGAGGAATTGGAACAGAGCGGGCATGGCGTATCCCTTATGTGATCTCAAAAGAAGCTGGAGGCAGGGAGTTCTCAAAATTCCTTCGATTGGGATCAGGGGGAATAAAACAAGTTTTCGCCGACGAACATTTACATGTATGGAACTTGAAGATGTCTGAGTGTTTCTGGTCAGGTATAGAGAAAATCCATGAAGAGTATGGAGATGATGCTTCAAAGATTTGGAAGAACAACCCTAGGAGTGGGGCGGTTGTTCGGAGATTTCTACAATTCGCAGGAGTCGGCGTTAAGATCGCCTCGATGGCAACAAATATCTTAACAAGGCGTTTCAAGATTCCTATGGCAGACAGAAACTGTATCGATATTTCTCCCGATACACATGTCAGAAGGGTCTTTTATAGGTTGGGTCTTGTATCATCCAACGAGAACAACTATGAAGAACTACTTTACTGCGCACGAGAGTTGAATCCTGAATATCCGGGTCTTTTTGATTTACCTGTCTGGCAGCTTGGAAAGCAAGTGTGTTCTTCTCAAAACCCGAAGTGTGAGAAGTGTTACTTGAACGCTTATTGTCCGAAAATCGGAGTCATTAAAAGTAATTAGAGGTTGAGAATGATTAACAAGGGTATAACTCGACACCTAGTCATCAAGAGTATCAAAGCCAACCAAGCTTGCTTTCCGAGCGAGATTGATATCTCTGACTGGGAGCCGGGAGGGAATTTTATTGGACTATCAACCGGCGAGACTTTCCCTGAAGGGGAGGAGTGGTTTTTGTATTATCCCTGGCAAGGGGAGACGAAAATAGATCATCGCTATGAGAACGGACGGCTTTGGGTAAACGGTCGCGTAGCGGGCATAGACCTTCGTGAAGTAGAGCTGGACGACCTTGAAGACAAAACGACTATAGTCACAGTTAAGGCTCTCCCAACGCAATTAAACCAGGTGCAAAAACTACCCAATGTGCTTGTGCTTGAGATAGTCGAAGGAGAAGGAGACCTCTCCCCGTTAGCCAGGTTTACTACCCTTACAAAACTAATAATATGGCCGAGAATAAATGATACCCACCTTGCTTATGTGGAGCGGCTGATCAACCTGAAGGAATTGCACGTTTACTCCGATAGAATCACGGAGGCAGGACTGGTCCATCTGAAAGGGCTTTCTAAGCTCAGGCGGTTGCATTTATTGCCGATGGGAAATGGAGAAGGTTGGTTAACCGATGTCGGCTTAGGCTATCTCGCGGATCTCGTCAATCTGAGAGAGCTCAGTTTGTTTTGGGAAAAGATTACCGACAAAGGATTAAGCCACATCGAAGGAATAACCGAGCTCACCCAGTTAACCCTGGATGGCAACAAGATTACGGATGAGGGACTCAGACACCTTAGGGGGCTGAAAGAGTTAACAGAGCTTTCACTTGACTTCACTGAGATTACCGACGATGGTCTTAAACACCTTAAGCCTTTTACGAATTTGAAGGAGCTATCCCTTATGGCTACCGCTATCTCTGATGATGGTCTTAAACACTTGAAGGGGTTACACTCACTTGAAACTCTGATTCTTATCGATACGCCAATCACCGATGCCGGGTTGAAGGAACTGGAGGGGTTGTCTAACCTGAAACTCATCAACTTGAGCGAGACAAAAGTCACAAAAAAAGGAGTTGAGAGGTTCAAAAAGACACTGCCCAACTGTGTAGTTATGCAGAATGTGAGGAAGATTCGTTCGTCTAAATCTCGGTACACGTCCGGGAGCGGGTAGAGTAAATAGTGTTTGCATTATACCATAATGTAATGAAACTAGACACTATGGGGTAAGCATTCCGAGTCTTTGTCGCGTAAGATTTTTCAGAGGGATACGTTCAGGTAAACAGAACTTTACCCTAGTGCGTCTTAATAGTAGATGAAGTTAGAGAGATTAAAGGCTCTAGTGTGTAAGAACCTTCAAGACCTGCACACATCCATACTCGTGGCGCCGCAGGTAGATTAAACACACCCATACAGGCGTACGTGACTATAGGACTATCTTTATAAACCTATCTCTGGTGAGGAAGAAGGTAGTAGAAAGGAGGCCGTCATGGCTTCAAGGATATCCCGCGAAAAGAAAAGGGGACCTTGGGTAAGGTACTTGATGTTGCTTGCATTACTTCTGATCCCGAGCTCTCTCCTTTCCGCATCATCCTCGAACAACTTTTTCAAGAAGGCCGAACGCTACACGGTTCGTGTCTATTCAAGCACCATCGTGGCGCTTGAGGGTGCCGAGCGAGGCTCTTGGGAAGGCTCCGGGTTCGTGGTCCACATCGATCGCAGGGAAGGGGTTGCCTACGTGGCCACAAACAAGCACGTTATCGACGAGGGCATCAGCTCAATCCAGGTAAGCTTCAAGGACGGCGAGCGCTTCCCGGCTACCCCTATCTATATAGATCCGGTCTATGACTTCGGGATGATCAAGTTCGACCTGGACGAACCGGGCGTCCCGGCTAACGCAGCCTCTGCCGAGTTGGGGCGCTCCAGCACAGTCGAGGTAGGCCATCCGGTAGGCACCTTCGGCAACCCGATGTCCCTTGAGTACTGTGCTACCGAAGGGATCATCTCCAGCGTCACCAACAGCCCCTGGGGCTGCGACGGAGCGTTCCTGCAGACCGATGCGGCTATCAATCCCGGTAACTCAGGCGGGCCGCTTATCTCGCTTCGAAACGGCAAGGTGATCGGCATAAACACAGCCGTCAGCGACGAAAGCGAGGGCATCGGCTGGAGCCTGGCTGTAGATCAACTTAAGCCTGTCATCGAACAGGTGATCGCGGGTGAACTCCCCTACGCTGGCCGCATGGGCTGGCTGGGAGTGAACCTTGAGGAGATAAACCTTGACCGGGCCAGGGAAGACTTTGGCGCGCAATATGGTTTTAACCATCCTCGTAAGGCGCTCCTGGTGATCGACGTATTCCCCAAGACTCCGGCTGCGAGAAGCGGGCTCCAACCAGGCGACGTGATCTATTTAATCAACTGGATGATGCCGCAGGACTACGCGGACTATCTTGCTATGATGAGGGATGTAGCCGGGCAGAACTGCGAGATGGTTCTCTATCGGTTGGGCCAGGAGATCGAATTGGAAGTCGAGGTAGAAGATCGTGGCGAGCTTCGCCCCAAGGAGTATGTAACTTTTGCCGGGATGACCATTCAGTCCGCCTCACCAACCGTTTATGAAACCTACTCTTCTGTTTCGTCGCCTGAGTGTGTTTTTGTAAGCGACGTGCTGGAAGGAAGCTCTGCCGAGGCATGGGGTATGTACAGCGGCGATCCTATTCGCGGGGTGCTGGCCAACCTCAAATACCATCCTGTTCGATCCCTCGATGATTTCTGGAATGCGGTCAAGGACGTTGCACCAGGCCAGTCGGTGGAGTTCTTCGTGGGTCAACCAGACAACGGCTGGATAGTCAAGGTCGTCTACTACTACCCCAGTGAGGCCCCCTGGCGAGAGGAGGTAGAATATTGAAGCATCCAGAGAGCGATGAGGCCGCCTCGCTATTGGTTGATTGGATGCCGAAGAAGAACTCAGAAACTCAGGCACAATAGGGAAGGCCGATTCATAGGATGCAAACCGGTACTAATTACAGATAGGATTTGAAGAAAGAAAAATACGACAGATATCAAAGGCTAATAAGACCTGATTGGAAATGGAACAATAGAGGCACTGCGGTGCCGCCGACCGCTGGGCTTATCAATTTAGAGGAGAGGCACTTTCTTCGAGTAACTTGCAGTGTTGCATCTTTGCACTTATTGTTGCGCTTTTGCAACAGGGTTCCCCTGAGACTTAAGTCTCGTTAGTGCATAAATTACAACACCTCAAGCCTCCCTCCGGGCATCTTGCTGTTGCAATATTGCCACAACTGCGTCGGATGTTTACGCCTCGGGTTCAGTCGGCTTTTCTCGTAAGATACGAATTATCTGGTCTTAAGGGTTTCGGCTCCGCTTGGCACGGAAATTGCTCTAGAATATACATGCAAACTAAAGGAGGCAACGCAATGAAATATCCCTTCATTCTCTTGATGCTGTGTGGATTACTCACCGGCGTCTACTCTCAGCAAATATTCAGAACCAATCTGGAGGGTATAGCCGTGCAGAGCTTTTCAAGCTCTCAGGCGATAGACGGTTTCACCGTCTCCGGTCCAGATGCAAACGGCTACGTCTATCTAATCGCTCACGCCGGTTCGCAGTCTGGTCAAATCCTGCGCACGAAATGGCAAGGAACAGGCATCCAGGAATTCTCTCTTCCGCAAGGTGAATACATAACCGGTTTTGAGGCGGAATCTGACCTTACTTACATATATCTTATTGCGGTAGGAAGTGACGGCAGCAGAAGAGAGATCGTAAGAACCAAATGGCAAGGCACCGCGGTTCAAGCCTATTCTGTACCAGCAGGTCAGCTCATTAAAACCATATTCGCTTCCGGCCCCGATGCAGATGGATACCTCTACTTATCCGTATTCTCAACAGGGGTAGAAGAACCTGGAGAAGATTGGATAGAACCTCCTCGTTTCAATCTGGAGGAGATAGCTGGACTTTGTTCTGGCAATGCAAGAATAGCTTACTCCCTTGCCAAATCTTGCCAGGTAAGCATTTGCATCTATGATGCGACGGGCAGGAGTGTCGCAAACCTGGTTAATAGAAAAGCCGAAGCAGGTTCCCACGAGGTAATCTGGAATGGAACCGATAAAAACGGCAAGAAAGTAAGTGCTGGTACTTACTTTGTAAAGATGGATGCCGGTGAATTCACGGCCACAGAAAAAGTAATAGTGGTCAGATAAACACAAGGAGGAATTAACATGCACAAAAAACTATTTATAATAGCTGCAGGCATCTTGATTGCAGCAAGCCTCTGGGGAGGCGCAAGCGACGGAGAAAAACCATCCATGCCAGCATGGCTCGAAGGTACAGAACCTGTAGGTGACATCACTGCCGTAAACACCCCTGCAGAGGGTGGTTTGGAAGGCGGTGCCGAATCCGGTGACGTGGACTTAAGTATTGCGACCGGCGGCGTTACTACCGATATGCTGGAAGATGAAGCTGTGACTACAGCTAAAATAGCTGATGAGGGTGATAGTGGTCAAGTTCTTACCTCAACTGGGGGATCCGGAGTAGAATGGCAAGACGCTGGTGGTGGTGGCGATGCTTGGTCTCTTACCGGCAACTCAGGTACATCTGCAGGTACAAACTTCCTGGGAACAACTGATAACGAAGCCCTTGAGATTAAAATCAACGACCAACGTGTGATGCGTTACGAGCCTACCACCGCTGCTCCTAACATCCTAGGTGGATATTCCGGCAATAGCATTGCTTCAGATGTATTAGGCGCTGTCATAAGCGGCGGTGGTTTATCAAGCTACGAGAATACGATATCGGCCGGCAGTTATTCGGTTATCGCTGGCGGCAAAGCTAACACAGTAAGCGCAAGCAACGCGACGGTCGGGGGTGGCTGGAATAACACGGCAAGCGGGAGCAGAGCGACGGTCGGTGGCGGCCACCTCAACACAGCAAGTGAAAGTAGAGCAACGGTTGCGGGAGGCGGCAGCAACACAGCAAGTGGGATTAGAGCAACGGTCGGTGGTGGCTACAGTAACACGGCAAGCGGAAGTAAAGCAACAGTCGCCGGTGGCACCAGCAACACGGCAAGTGGTGAAGGAGCCACAGTCGGCGGTGGTGAGGCTAGCCTAGCCAGCGGAGAATACGCGACGGTTAGTGGGGGCGGTGGTAGTAACTCCGCTACTGGAGATTACTCGACTGTCGTCGGAGGTTACGGCCATGTAGCCAACGGAAACTACGCGACCATCGTCGGTGGTTACGCCAATATGGCGGAAGGTGAGTGCAGTTTTGCCGCAGGACGCAATGCGTTTGCCAATGCTTCTGGTTCATTCGTTTGGGCTGATAACACAGGTTATACTGCATCCAATAACGTTGCCAATCGCTGGATTGCTAGGTGTTCCGGAGGTGTATATTTCTACACGAATTCCAATTCGACAAGTGGAGCATACCTTGCTGCAGGAGGAAGCTCTTGGTCAACCGTTTCTGACCGCAATAAGAAAGAAAACTTCATACAAGTCGATGGTCAAGAAGTACTGAATAAACTCGCTGGAATTCCTATCACTACTTGGAACTACAAGGCTCAGGATTCCTCAATCCGCCACATTGGTCCCATGGCACAGGATTTCCATGCTGCTTTTGGTGTAGGTGAAAATAACAAGCACATCACAACCATAGACGTTGACGGTGTTACTCTTGCTGCTATACAGGCACTGTATGAACAAAACCAGGAGAAGGACACAGAGATTAAAGAACTTAAATCGCAACTTGAAGTCCTTGAGGCGCGCCTGGAAGCTTTGGAACAAAGTGTGCCCCAAAAGCCTACCTCTACAAACTGATTAGCAACGGAAAGGTTCTAGGTAAGAAAATGCTGATAGTGAAGTAGAGCAGGGTTGGCGAGCCGTGAGTGAAAGCCAGAGATGCGCATTGGGAAGATTCCAGGAGGGCGTACCATACCTGGGATGGAATCGGCGAGGGTGTAAGGGCTAGTCCCTGCACCCTCGCTAGATAAACTTACGTTGGAGAGGCGTCTTAAAGATGTAATTCTTGTATGAGCTTTAGGAAAGGCAGTGAATCATGGAGCATCTAACCTTACTTCCCAGAGTTTCGTCTGGTCTTGACAATGCTCTCACCTCTATTATTGTAGCACTATGAAGAATCCAAACTTTGGTTTTTATCCCCGGCTGGGTGGCAGAAGACACTTGAGCATCTGTCGTTCTCTGGGGGTCGGGATATTAGTGTTGCTTCCTCTTTTAGCTAACGCAAGGGTTCTGGAATTCGAGCTTAAGCCTACGTGGAGAGCTGAATTCGCAGGGGTTAATCCGGTTGACATTGACGGGGATGGTTTTGATGAACTGCTCATCTCACGCGAGGGCAAAGATCCCCCGCGCTGGGGAATCTCGTTGACCGATGCCGACCTGAGCGCCCGTTGGCAGTTCTGGTCCAACGATAGAATAGAGGGACTGGATGCAATTGATATAGACGGCGACGGGGAGCTGGAGATACTGGCAAGGGAGAGGGTTGGCGATACGGCATTCCTTTTAATCTTTTCTGCGGCAGGCAAGCTTCTCAAACGCATCGAGGTCATCGAAGGCAAAGACCTTGATCCGCCCTCGGGCTGGGATGGCAACATCGGTTTCAAGGGGTTACTCGATGTGGATGGTGACGGTCGGAATGAGTTACTGCTTTCGGTTGCCTCCTACTACGATCTGCAGCCGCGCGGCTTTCTTGCGCTCGATCCGCGCACCGGCCGCCAGCTGTGGTATTGGGGTATGGGCTTTGCGCCTGGCAGCGTAGCCATAGCGGATCTCGACGGCGACGGCGATTCGGAGCTGGTTCTAGGGGCTACGTCAACAGCCAACGGAAGCGAGGCCAACGGAACTGATGACCTTCATACCTACGTCACGGTTCTCGATAATCAAGGCCGCCTGGTCTGGCAGCGACAGATTGGAGGATACTTTTCGGCTACTCGTGTCGCAGTAGCCGACTTCGATGCGGATGGTCTGGGTGAGATCGTAATGGTCGAAGAAACCGAACGCGGCGATTACCTTGGCCCGGATCAACTGATGATAATTGACGGACTTACCGGGGAGACGAAGCGGGTTATAAAAACCGGCAAGGCTTACAGAGGGCTGGCGCTTTGCGATTTAGATCGTGATGGTATTCCTGAGATCGTCGTAGGCAACAGCGATGGGGTCCTGCGGGCGTTCGATGCAGCACTTGAGGGGGCGGCGAGATTCGAGAATGCGGGAGAGATAAAGGTGACGGATGCGGGCGATCTGGACGGCGACGGCCATGCGGAGGTGCTTGCAGCTACTTGTGAGGGGACATTGTTTGTCCTCAACGACAGGTTGCAGGAGATTGGACGCTATGAGGCCGGTAAAGGCAGCTCGATCTCTGCACAATTGGTGCATTTGGGGCATCGCCAGCAGGTGCTTTTGAGTGTCAGCAGTCCCGACGGAGCACTAGAGTTCATCATGCTAGATGTTCACAGAAAGCTTGTTTTACCGGTGGGTTTTCCTCTTGGCATACTTATTCCTTCCATTATATTCCTTGCCCTGGCAATCGGGTTGGTTTTGTGGTTGTATTCCAGACGCATTCGAACTGCCCGCCGGATTTTCAACCGGCTCGGACTTGGCATTATACTGCTGGATCACAGAGGTCGAATCCGCGCCATTAACCAGCAGGCAAGGCTCTTTCTTAAAATGGGTGAAGAACCGCAACTTCGCGGTACCCTGAAGGAGCTTAAAGTCGCACCGTCGGCGAAGGGGATGCACAAGGCAATCCAGGAATTGGTTGAACAAGAAAGACCCGGAACAAAGATCGTGCGAAAGAGGAAAGATGGCAAGGAGCGCCAGATTGAGATTCAGGTGCAAAAAGTAAAGCTGAGAGGCTGGCTTGCGAGCCTTGAGGATGTTACCGAGCGAGAGTTCGGGCGCAGGGTATCCACCTGGGTGCCTGTGGCTCAGCAGCTTGCTCACGGCATCAAGAACCCTTTAAGCCACATTCGCCTTGCCATACAAAGATTAGAGAAGCTGATACTTGAAAAGAAGGATAAGAAACAAGAAGCCAGTCGTTACTCGGCAATCGTTGCCGACGAGGTGGAGCGTTTGCTCAAATTGACCGATGGCTTTATGCGTTTCACAAAGCTTGAACCACCCAGAAGGAAGTCTTTGAGGGTAGAAAAGATCGTAGAGAAGCTGATTGAACGTATTGAACCGACGCTTCCCAAAGATGTGGAGATACTCGCCGAGTTCACGCCCGATCTGCCGGAAATATCCGTGGATAGAGATCAGATTCTGACCGCGCTTGACCATCTTGTGGACAACGCTCTCGCCGCTGTGGGCAAGAAGGGAAGGATAACGATCAAGGTGGCATTCATCGAGAAGCTGGATGCAAAGGGAAATACAGTCCCCGCGATTGAGATTCGCGTTTCAGATACCGGTCCAGGTATCCCTCAGGAGTATCGCTTGAAGGTGTTTGAGCCTTACTTCAGCCTCAAGAAGGGTGGCTCGGGCTTAGGGCTGACGATGGCCCAAAGGATCGTTGAAGATCACAAAGGAACCATCACCCTGGACAGTGTGGAGGATTTAGGTACAACGTTCATTATGACCTTACCGCTTAGTGGAGGTGAAGAATGAAGGGTAAACGCATATTGATCGTGGATGATGAGGCCGCGGCCAGGATGCTTATCTCCGATGTACTAACCGACGAAGGTTACATACCCTTGAGAGCAGAAAACGGGCGTCAGGCTCTGGAGGCGGTGAAACGTCAGGTGCCGGATCTCGTCCTTTTAGATTTAAGGCTGCCGGATATAAACGGAATCGAAGTCCTTGAGGGAATCCGGCGGATTCATCCGCAACTGCCGGTTATTCTTGTTTCCGCTTACGGAGACGTGAGCTCGGCGGTAAGAGCCGTTAAGCTGGGCGCTTACGACTTCCTTGAGAAGCCTTTGGATGCCGATCGTCTCGTTGTCACTGTCCGCAATGCACTGTGGAGTGTTGAGCTTCGAGGAGAGGTCGCCAGACTCAAGGAGGCAATCGGGGAGCGCTATCGGATGGTAGGAAGTTCCTCTGTGATGCGAGGGTTGCGTGAACACATTCTCCAGGCGGCATCAAGCAAGGCGCACGTGCTTATCCTCGGCGAAACAGGGTCGGGCAAGGATCTTGTAGCCCGAGCGATCCACAACCAAAGTGATCGCGCCAACGGGTCTTTCGTGAAGCTGAACTGCGCCGCCATCCCGCAAGAGCTGGTTGAAAGCGAACTCTTCGGCTATAAAAAAGGTGCGTTCACCGGAGCACATGCGGATAAACTTGGTCGCATCGAGGCGGCGAACGGCGGAACCATATTCTTCGACGAAATCGGGGAGATGAACCTGGCGGCTCAGGCCAAACTGCTGCAGTTCCTTGAGAGCTCGGTTATAGAACGTCTGGGAGAAACCCGCTCGCGTAAGGTGGACGTGCGGGTCATAGCCGCCAGCAACAAGGAGTTGCGGGAAGAGGTGAAGGCAAAGCGTTTCAGAGAAGACCTCTACTATCGTCTTAACGTAATTGACATCCACGTGCCGTCCCTAAAGGCCCATCGAGAAGATATCCCCGAGCTTGTAGAATACTTCCTCGAATTCACATGCCAGGAATTAGGTGTACCGGCTAAGACACTTGACGAACCAGCATTAAAGAAGTTAAGAGAACTCTCCTGGCCGGGCAACGTGCGTCAGCTTCGCAATACCATAGAAAAGGCTATTTCACGTACCCCAGGACTGACTATTCGGCTGTCGGATTTGCCGAAGTCGAAAGATGAGTCCGAGGTGATGTCCGAAGTAGGTGAAAGTATCTCGCTGCAAGACGCACGCCGTAAGTTTGAACGACGGTTTATCATTCAAGCGCTTGAAGCTGAGGATTGGAATGTGTCCGCCGCCGCCGAGCGCCTGGGGCTTGACAGAACGAATCTCTATCGTAAGATAAAGGCTCTCAAAATCGAGAGGAAATCATGACTAGGGGTATAGTCGAGAACAAAAAGACCTCAGGTCGGATTGGCTTTGCTAAGGCGGTAGTTGAGGAGAGCACAGCAAAAGCCAATACATAGTGATCTATACGCTCATCCTTTCTTCTGGGCTCCGTTATACTTATCGGGGAGTGGCGATAGCGGCAGTTCCTAGTCAGTAATTTATCCACAGGTGTCGGTTCGTTATGATTTGTATTGCCTCAGGTGGGCCAGCTTTCCCGCAGCTCTTGCTAGGTCAATCAACTCCTGGGTGCGGTTCTTTACCGAATCGTCCTTGAACACTTCACCGGGCAACGCTACGTTGGCGGTCACGCTACGCCAGGGCAGAAGGGTAGGGTCCTGGAACACGAACCCGAACTTGCGCGCCTTCCGCGCCTTGACTGCGGTGAGGCCGTCTATGTGGATGGTGCCCTCGGATGGTTCGAGCAGCCCGCCGATGAGCTTGAGCAAAGTGGTCTTGCCGCATCCCGAGGGACCGATGAGGGCAACCAGTTCGCCTTTTTTGATGGTGAGATTAACGTCGCTCAAAGCCTCGACCGGATTAGCCCCGGTGTAGGCCTTGGATACGTGTTCTATGCGGATGATTGGCTCAGGCACGCGGATAGTATCCGTAAAAAGACGCTAAAGTCAAGCAAACTTAACCACAGATTATGCGGAGAATACAGTTTTATCTTTAACCACAGATTTCACGGATTGTGTTTTAATCTGCGTCATCGGTGTCATCTGTGGTTTCAAAAAAAGGAGATAACATGAAGAAACTCATCACAGGACTGCTTTGTCTTGTGGTAGTAGCAAGCGCATTGCAGTGGAAGTTTTTTGGACACACCGACGCTTTGTACGTTCACTCAAACACCATGCGCGCTGAGTCGTTTAACCAGACATGGCTGGGCAACGCGTTTTTTGAGAGTGTGATTTACTACGACATCAGCAATCAGAGCACGCTGTTTCTAAAAGGCACTCTAGGTTACCAGATCAAATGGGGAATTTCACCAGTAATACAGTATGAATGGGCTACCTGGGGACTGGAGAACCTCCGCGTAGGCGTGCGCTGGTGCTACTACTTCTCCGGAGAGTTTTAGGCAGGGCTGTCCTATAGGGATGAGACATGCAAGGTTACAGTAGCCTTTTGAGAAACTGATTCATAACTTAAGGTATCCGGCTGCCAGGTACTCTGTCTTTGAACTTAGATATAAGCGACGGGTTAAGACAAGAGGGAGCATCGGATTAACAGTGCGTAGTCCAATCTAAAGAGTTTCCGTCAAACTAGAAGATACAGCCGCTTGCAGAGACCTGGAGGTTGAGGGTTATCTCCTTGTGTCAAGTCCTGTGACATCAGGAGATTCTATCTCAGTACTACAGCCTTCCTTTTACCCCGACAAGAAACTTCGTTTCCTGCCTGGGACCCCGGCTAGCGTAATATCACCGCTTTCCTTGCGAGCGTTGCCTGCCCCGCTTCTAATCTCACGAAGTAGACGCCTGAGGGTAAGGCAGAGTTGAAGTCAACCTTGCCTGAACCTCTTACGTTAACACGCTCGATGCGTCGGCCCGCCGCGTCGTAGAGGGTCAGGGTGCCGGGTTGACCTGCGGGGATCGAGTAGCTAACGCAAAGGGGATCGGTGAAGGAGCGGACTTCAAGGGTCATGTGGTCGGTGGTGGGAGCTTCGGTGATTTCTGTGTAGATGAGGAATTTAGACAGCTCGTCGTCTTCGTCCGACTCGTCAGGCTCGGCTACGGTGCGGATGGTCAGGATGTATGGCGCGGGGTGGTCTGGAGTGAATTCGGCGAAGGAGGCGATGTCCTCGGTGTCTCCCTCAAGCGACCACGGCAGGGAGTCATAGTATATTTGAGTCTCTTCATCCCAGACCTCAGCTATTACATAGAACTCAGGGGCATTTTCACGTCCAAAGTTCTTGATGCGTGCTTCGGGTGTGTAGGGATGGCCCTCTCTCAAGGAATCGCCCGAAAGGATTTCCTTCACCCCCACGTCGTAGTCAGCGTAGCCGGTCAACCGTACCCCGTCAAAAAACGCCTTCTGGCCCCGCCAAGTGCCGTAGTAGTAGACACTGGCTTCAAAAAGCAGAAAGGTGTCAAGCTCAATATCCTCCGATAACCCCTTCTCTCCAATAAGACCGGCTTTCAGATCACACTTAAGACCGTACCATACTCCTTCATCAGGTATGGTATCTGCGAATACCTTATAAGTAGGGGAATCAGGGGTAGGGGTGGAACCGGGCACTAACCATGCATACCAAACCTCTATAAGGGCGCCGTCGGACGGTCTGCTGAAGTTAAGCACTGTACCATAACTTCCCGCGGAACTTTTGATTCCTTCGTTGCGGAAAATAGCGCTGTGGAAGAGCTCAAGGCTATCCAGATCCTTCAATTGTTTGGGATAGGGTATTATCTGATAGAAAAACCCTTCAATTCCATAAAGTGGAGGAAGATTCTGGGCAGGTCTCTTCCGTCCGTCTATTGAACCACAGTAATTACCTATATAAGCACTGTCCGGATCGTGGCGATTGTAAACGGTAGAGTCAAAGCTACCAGGCCCGTGTATTTCCGAACGCTCGAGCCAAACTTCACTGTCTTTCTCGAAGCCACCGTCCTTGATGAGATTCACGGTCTCAAGGGCAAAAAGCACTACTGGCAAGAACGCCAAAAACGCAAATCGTTTCATAACGAACCTCCTTTAAGTAAATTTATATTACCCTCTTTGAGTCTCGTGTCAAGTAAGGGAGGGGGAAGCTTACGCTTCCCCCCTACACATCTTCTCGTTTGATTACTTGATCAGCACCATCTTTTTAGATGCCTGATAATCCGTAGCTTCAAAGCGCACGAAGTAAATGCCGGACGCACAGCGGCGGTTAATGTCGTCCTTGCCTGTCCACTGTAAGGTATGCACACCAGGCGCAACCTTACCGTCTACAAGCTTCGAGACCAGTCGCCCGCTTACGTCGTAAATCTTCAGGCTCACGTGGGTGGCATAGGGCAAGGAATAACGGATCATAGCCGCATTGCTAAACGGGTTCGGGAACGGCTGGTACAGGCAGAAGGGTATCTTCGCAGGCCCGTCGCTCTGCGGACCGCCCATAGACATGAAGAAACCCTCAGAACTGCGACGGCGCACTATCACCCGGCTCACAGGCACGAAGCCGAACTGAGATAGACGCCTTATAGCCAGGTTCAGGGTGTCGGTGCCGGAAGGAACGTCCTGCTCGTACCACGAGAAGCTGTTAGCAGGTATCTGGATGGTGTCCACGGTCGAACCCACCGTGAGCTGGAGCTGGGTGGCGCTGTCGCACTCGGTGTAAAACTCAACTATCACCGCGTAATCCTCGCGCGTGTTAAGGTGCGGGAAGCGGTAGATGAGGCTGTCACGGGCTGAATCCACGTCCACCGATCTGTAGTGAAGACAGGTGTCGCGGTAGACGGTGTAGGGCGAACGCTTGTCGTCTGCTTCCTGGTAAAGCGCGGGTAGGATAACGTTCATCCCCTGACGCTCGGTGTGCATGTAGGTGGTTGAAGAGTCCACGTAGTCGCCGTAGGCCGTTATCCAGGCAAACTCGCTTGCCTCATCGTCAATGTAGGTGTGGGGGTAGTAGCCGGTGTAGGTCTTGGTAAGGTAGTAGGACTCGCTTATGGGATCGTAGACGTAGAGGTCGGCCAGGGAGGTATCGGAACGCTGAACACCGTACATCAAGCCTTCTTCGCCGCATAGTACCTCGGCGTCGTCGTTCAGATAGAAGGTGTCGCGTTCCACCCAGGTTGTGTCGTCAAGGTAGCGCCACAGGCGAATCAGGCTCGTGTCGCCTGAGCCAAGGTAGGTGTAGGTGACGTTGCCTTCTGAGCAGCTTACAGATGGCTGAGAACCCTGGCCGATGGTGGTCGTTGTGTTGCCTGAAGGGGTGATGGTGACAAAGTAGCAGGCGACGGTGTCATCGTATGCGCCGTAGACCACAGAATCGCGTTTGACCACTGAGGCGGCGTAGTCACCGATGGTGTAACCCGCAGCGCTGGTGCTGGTCGTCTGCTGAAGCGTATCTATCAAACAAATGCCAGGGAAAGCCTCAGGGAACTTAGCGTAAAGGGTTACCAACGAATAATAGGCATAATCCGTACCACCTATATTCTCGTGTGTAGCGAGCTTCGTTCTTATTATGGCGTGGACGGTATCGTTTACGCTGGTGAAGCCTACGGGTGCGAACCTGCCTGAGTCGGCCCACAGGGGGATAGCGCTTAGGGGATAGGGCGTGGAGAAGGTATCGTTGAGCTGGTAGGCGTAGAAGAGGGCATCGGGGTGGTAGACGGTGGGGTCATGGGCACTCTGCCAGAAGCACGCGCCTTCAGAGAACGAGGGCCAGCAGCCCGGGCCTACGGTGTCCGGAGCGG
>Ga0315533_1000363_pt1 | contig 40658 bp, 23 predicted proteins | sample SalMarSW160130MG_FD_203081 | JGI IMG/M metagenome (GOLD analysis project Ga0315533, IMG submission 203081) | Salt marsh sediment microbial communities from the Plum Island Ecosystem LTER, Massachusetts, United States - Salt Marsh Sediment SW1601-30 ...
AAGGCCAGAAATCATGCTCATCAGGACAAATAAAGTGAATCTCAGTTTTTTCCCCATCCTCAACCTTAGCGATTTCCTCTACACGTTGAACCATGGTGAAGATGTCCGTCGTTGTATGAGCGTAAACGTAAGGATTGCAAGGATCGGCATAATATCTGAAATTGCCTAAATAAGCCTGCCGGGCAAGATGGACTCCGCCGGCAAGCAATAAAAAACTAATAAGCAAACGAGCCCAAATATGCTGCGTCAGTTTTAACACGACGGCGGTTCCGACACCGGCTAATAGAATCATGCCGTGCAGGAAGCTCAGCATACACCAGGGTGTTTTATATCTGATAGCGGAATACACAAATGTCATTATAAGCGTATAAAAGGCAATGAATCGGAGCAGATTAAAATCGACCCCGCCGAGGGCGGGCTTGATCCGGTCCTGGGCTTCGCCTTGGGTTAAAGATTTTCCTCTGACAGCAAAAATAAAACCAATTACAGCCAACAAAACAATAAGAGCTTCGCTCCAAAGTGGACCTGAGCCGGCTTTGGAATAAATGAGCATCTTCAGGTAATAATACCAGGGATAAAAATGCAGGCTGTTCCTGCCCGCTCGGTCAAAATAAGTGGTATAAGTGCGAACGGAATCTAAAATCCCATTAGGGTTGGAGAAAAATGATGAGTAAAACAGAACTGAAATCAATGCGGCAGTTGTAAAGCCTGCAAGGATGTGCCAAAAAACCCGATGACGAAAGACAGAGGACGGACAATAGAATTTCTGTCTTCTGTCCTCTGTCTTCTGTCTTCTGATATAAAGGGTAAGCAAAAGCGCCAACAACATCGCACAAAACGCAATGATACACGTTTCTTTCGTGGCGTGCATTAGGCCGAGGGACATCCCGGCCAGGAGAATCCATACAATTTTTTTGTTTTGCGTGTAACGGTAGCCAAAAACAATAAAAGCAAAAGTAAAGCAAACCAGCAGCATTTCCTGGACGTAATACCGGCTGTAAAAAACCATTGCCGGCGAGATAGCAGTTAAGATAGCTGCAAAAACAGCACTATTCGTACCCATTCCATCGGTGATTAACAAAAGCAATAGAACTAGCAGTATGCCGAAAAAAACAGGCACAATGCGTAGTGTGAATTCATTAACTTCGGTGAGCTTTTTAGCGGAGCGGAGCCGGGCCGGTATCAGAGTCAGGTAATTAAGCGTTGGGCCGTGGTATTCATTAGGGTCGTATGTATAGCTGCCCTGTTCCAGCAGTGTGCCGAACTTTATAGCGTGAACCGCCTCGTCGGTGTGCATAGGTCGCTGTTGCAATCGAGGCAGACGAAGTACCAGAGCAAGAGCAGATGCTCCCAGAATTAGAATGCAACATATAAGGGAATATCCCCGCATGGGAAAATAGTGAATGAGTTAATCAGTAACCAATTAACTAATGAACTATTCCTCTAATCCACTATGGGCTTTCCGTAAACTTCCACTTCGATGTAATGATTCATATCATTAACGTGATTGCCGTTACTATAGAGGCGAACATAACGGCCCTGAACACCCTTGGCGTCCATAAGCCTGCCCTCGTTGGTTTCGACATAGTGCATATCTTTACCGACACCCAGGCCGGCTGAATTGTCGATATCATTATTAAAGATTGTTTCCACATTGGTGATGAAATCAGGGTCATCGGCGACCTGTACTATGACGTCAAAATAAACGTGTCCCTGCTTATGGTAGTGCCATACTACGATGGCATATATCTCATATTTTGCCCCCAAGTCAATAGTGACATGCTGCTGCCCCGGTCCTAACTCAACGTAGCTGCCTTCGGAGGCTTCTTTATCTCCGTCTGTGACGTACTCAAGCTCGCCGATAATCGGCATTTCATCGCTGGAAGTTACCGGCTTTCCACGGGCGACATTCCTGGTTCCGACCGGTGCCAAAAACGGAGATCGATCTTTGCCCAGCGGTTTCTCCAGATTAGGTAATTTGGCAGGCTGAGGTGTGCCTACAAACATCGGCTTGGGCAGTTCGATCTCAATCGGGGCCAACTCAACCGGCTTAGTCGAAGCCTGGTTTGCCTCTAAAGGTTTGGAAGCATTTGGTTCAACCGGCTCGGTTGTGCCCTTCTGTGTCGAATTTTCGGCAGTAGTTTCCTGCGGCCCGGATTTCCTGCAGGAGCTAATGAAGCATAAAGATAGTGATAAAATTATAACAATCGAAGAATCGACAATCAGGCTAAAAGCTTTTTGCTTCATTTTCTTGCTACCTCAAAACCATAATACAATCAAATTGATATTCACATAAACCAGGCTTTTGTCCAACAACAGGAAAAGTTATGATAATTTACCAATAAGGGATTGTCAAGGCAAAGGATAGTATCAGGACAAATTTATCTCTTTATAGCCAAAAATAACAGGGATTCAGCATTGTATGTGTTTAGCCACATATTGCTGATTGCTGAAGGCCATCCTCAAGCTCGGACTTCGCATTGCTTCAGTCCAGCGCTTGGGGCTGCCACGCTTTATTTATCAAATTTATTGGGTGGCATCCTCATCCCTTAGGGATGGGGATGGTTAAACACATACTCAGCATTTGCTGAATCCTTGTTACACTGACTTAATATGTTACGATACTTGTTACAAAGCTAAGTGGCATTTTTAAGATGCACTTTCAGTCGAGCCGGCGGCCTGCCCGCCGTACACTCTGGGCAGGCGGGTCATTTCAACAGCAGGCGGTTCAAGACCGGCCTTAGCCAAAACGGCATAAAGCACGAATCCAATTACAAAACCGATAACAGGCGCAGGATTAATGTACTTTGACATCGACAGGTCCGGTTTGATAGTCGGCAATATCGCCACAATAAAGCCGACGGCCCAGGCAATATAGCCTGCAAGGTTGATACCCTTACGCGGCCCTGACCACTTGCATCCGCTCAAAAGGTAATCAGCCACCATTGAGCCGCAGATAGGTCCGAAAGATGCACCAATGATTGAAAACACACCAGCCAGATTCAATGCCTTACCGGTCACGGCAAGAATGATTGCCACAATTGCACCGATGATCACCATAACCGCTTTATTGGCCTTCGGAAACATCGTGCCGATACTGTTGGCTGCGATAAAAGAGCTAAAGCAGGCAGGAGCAAAACTTGCAATGGCAAACAGGGCAAACATCAGCTTTCCCCCCGTCTGCCGGCGTATGACCGCATCGAATATATAACTTTTCATTTCAGGATTGGCACCGTGAGCTCCGGCTACAGCAATGAGCGGCAGACCACCGGCGACTATAATGGCCAAAGCGATGCCTACAAGGCCGCCGTATTGGACATCTTTTGCATTGCGGTTGCCCATCCCGAAATCCACACCCGCCGCACCAGCGGTCGCAAAGAAGCCTACGACTGTTGCTATTATTGTCAAAAAACCAATGAGAGGCTGGCCACCTTCTTCGGGAGTAAACTTACCAGCGCTACCGACATTGCTAAAGAAAACGATAAGAATCATTATAAGCGGAACGATCGGCAGAAATGTAGATACCTTTCCGAGGTACTGAATACCTTTAAGAGCAACAAAGACGGCCAAGGCAGCCCAGATGATGGCCACAACAATGAACAGCGTACTTCCGGTAAATACACCTGTGACGGGGTCTTTCGCCGGTGCCTTGCCCATCGCCTGGAGGATAAAATCTGAGGAAATGGCGATGTTGACAGCTAACCAGCCGAACTGGAGAAGCCCCATCAATAAGCCTGGCATTAAAAAGCCGCCCGCAGTACCATAGGTCGAGGACCCCACTACATACAAAGGGTATCCGGTCTTCATGCCATACAACCCGGGTACAAGATAGAATAGAAAGTGACAAATCAAAGCCGCAATGACCAGTCCTAACAGACTCAATCCTAATCCAGCCTGGGGAAGAGTCCCCTTGGCGATCTCCATATAGAACACGACCCAGAGGAAGATACCCGCATACGCTGGCGCCGTGCTCTTGTACCAGGCAGCCCGATTCGCAGCAGGATTAGGCTTGGCCATACCCAAATAACTTGGCAGCATTCCATTACTCATAATCCGCTCTCCTTAATAAAATCCTGATATTTGATTTTCCTGCAAACAGGTAAATATACAAACGCAGATTATTTGGTGGTTATCTTTTGGCCTGAATTATCACCATCAGGTATGTGTGCACGACAACCGCCAACGCGAACACTACCGCAATGTAACGATGCGTATCTGCCAACAGCTCTTGCCAATGAGTTCCGAAAAGCTGAAACATGCTCAAAATAATAGATAATATTAAAGGCAAAGCCAAGCAGATAATCAGCCAGAAGCATATCTTCTGTGTAAGCTCGTTCTTGTGGGGGATGGCCTGATCTGTTATGTCTCGCTGCAGTATCTTTTGCAACCACGGCCAGTATTTTTTGTTGAGCCTGCAATTGTACGCCCACATTACAGCTAAAATAGCAACGCAAATTGCGAAAACCGGTGCAAAAGTTGCGTGTAACATCAGCCAATAACCGGAGATAGTCTGGCCCAAAACAAGCTTGGAGAAAAAGCCGGTGATGAATAATACTACAAAGCAAAGTAGCGCCAATAAATAAACGAGTTTTCTCAAAGCTCCGATCAAAGTCAGCTTCTGTGGAATGAAAAGCAAGGTAAGCAAAAAAACAAGAAATCTCAAAGGGTCAAGGATTCGCAGGCGTCGGTCGGCACCGAATAATTCGTTAGCCTTTGGCTGGAAAATAATCCAGTGGATGACAATACAAATAAATGCAACTATAAAACTTGTTATAGAAACTGTACGAAACATCTCGTCTCTCGTAATTTACTAATCTTCATCGGCTAATACCTTCGCGACAGACGCTAAAGCTTTCAAGGCATACAGCAATAATATCCCGGCCAGAATCACACACGAGCCGATGGCAACTACCTTCAGCCACGGCCGAAATATAAATGAAAAAGCAAACAGCCACGTATAAAGAGGATTAAAACCCTCGAATTCAACCATTTTCTTTGCTGAAATCCGGTCTGAGACAACGGGAGAATCAATGGTGACTGTTCCAAAGAAAAAAGGCGAATCCGTTGCGTGGCAATCCTCACATCTACGCACGCCAAGTGACTGAGCGGCCGGCCTGACATCATGTGCTATCGGCCACAGATACGGCTGAGCAGCCGGGTGTCCCTGCTGCTTTTGCAGCTCACCTTTATCATCGAGGCTGTAAAGATTTCCGCCGGCAACATACACAGCTTTTCCTTCGATGGCTTTTGCAAGTGACACTAATGCGCTGGTAATATTCTCTTCGCTCAAATTCGGCCAGTCGCCTGATTGTGGCAGCTCCAGATTCGCAAATACTTCGCCGACGGTTTGCTTGACAACATCGAGAGCAACCGGCCTGACTTGCTTATCCACAAGCTCCGCCCAGAAAGCGGGCCAAATCAGTTTATGAGGCGCAATTTTGGAGCCATCCCCAAGCTTCGCTTGAGGCTGCCACTCATACTGTTTGGCGAAAACAGGAGCTATGATATGTGGCAGCACCTCATCAGATTTATTTACATTCGGCGTCCCCAGGCGGTGGGCACGCGATGTCTTTGTAAGTTGCGTCTTTTTTCCTGGCCACGGCCCTGAGTGACACGCTGTGCAGGTAAGCTTTTCAAAGTGGATCGGCGGTATGCCGGGGTGCTTAGGTACCGGTGCTCCGAGTCGGCCGGCCTGGTGACAAGATTCGCACGAGATTGCAGCGGCCAATGGATTCTGTGATACCGTGCTTTCTTCTTCGTAACCGCGAATAATGTTGTGGTCAAGACCATTGCGATGACAGTCAACGCAAGTCAGGCCTGCTTTTAAGTGAACATCTTCATCCGTTGACCATTTTTCAGTTTTTTCATTGTCACCCAGATCTTGGCTGTCGTCAGACAAGTATAGATTGGAATGGCAGTAATAGCATCGCTTGGCAGGAATCTCTCTGACAATATTGAAAAGCACCCGATTCTCATTATCGAAAGCAGCTTTGTGGTAGGTAACGACTGGGGGAGATTTTTGTCTTTCTTTAGCCGACTGGACCTCAAACGGATCAAACGGGTCGTAGGTATCTGGCATATCTTCAGCTGAGCCTGTCACGGAAGCAAAGCCGGATGAAGCGGCGGCTGCCCAGCGGAGATTGCCGCGAGCTACCTGTATAGCGTAACCGTTCGTTCCGCCTTGGTCTTGGCCCGGATCTGCGTTGTGACATGCTAAGCAATTAGCCTCTAATTTCCCTGAGACGTACTGGCGCATCTTCTGTGCTGTGTCTTCGGCATCATGCTCACCCACGCCACCGCCGGGCGTATGTCTGCCGAAAATTTTTGTGAACTTGTGGTTCGTCAGGCCTACTTGCTCAGGTCTAAAGGTACCCGGCCACGGCCGGTGCGAAAGTGGAATCTGCGTAGCTAAGCGAGCGTCAAAATATATCCACGGCTGGCCTGGCCGTCCGGGTAGAACATTCGGATCGGCAGCATTGAAATGCCAGCCTTTGTTGATGATATTATAGCTGTGACATTCGCCGCACGTCCATTTCGTTGAAAAAGGCAAAAGGACCTTTGATCTTTCATCAATGTCGGGGTCAATTTTGTCGCCTTTGACAAATTCAAAGGAAGTGGGATCAATATCTTCGGGTAAAAGCTCTATAAGATGATTCGGCTGAGCCCTGCTGCCGTCACTTTCGTCGCCAAGCAGTGTCCCTGCCGGCTCCGCTGCGGCAGACAAGCTCGGCGCGATAAGCAGCAAAGCTAAAGTTACTGTCAATCCTATTTTCAATGTATCATCGGTCCTTCGATAGAGGAAGACCCCCCAAATAAATTTGGGGGCTAAATATTTTTAGCCCCACGTTTTACGTGGGGTTTCCTAAACCTTAAATTCATCCGTTTGAAATTCAAGTTTGCGTGCGGCTTCGACTGCTTCGTTTACCTTTAGTACGGTAACAGCCGTTTCGTATCCGATCTTAGCGGGGCAGCTCAGTTTCGCCTTGCCGCGAATCGCGTCAAAGAAGTTCTCCAAGTGCGGCTGATGTGCAGGTTTATCCATCGTCACAGGCAGCTCATATTTGGGCGGAGGTACGGTCGCGCGTGCATCCAGAACAGCGGTTGTCTCAACAGGCTTTTCTTCTTCCTCGACGAGTCCTTTAAGGTATCCCTTTTTAACCCACGGCTCCCATTTCTCAGCCGGCAGCCAGCTCTCGCGATAAACGCCGTCCCAGGCCCCGGCAGCCTCGGAAATATTTATCATCCCCTCGTCCCCCATAAAGGCTTCATAGAAACCGGCTCTGCTGTTTGTTGTTATTGTCTGGTAATATGCTCTGACAGGCCCTTCTTCGGTTTCGTATTCGTAAATGGCCATAACATTGTCGTACCATTCGCGTCCGAGTCCTCTCCAGTAGTCAAGAGCCCCGCTGGCAATCACAGACTTTGGATTCGCTCCGAGGAACCAGCTATAGATGTCAATCTGATGTGAGCCGAGATCGACAATAGGACCGCCGCCCAATCCTTTGTACCAACGCCAGTTTTTGAACTGTTGCATGGACTTAAATCCATACTTTTCGAGCGCAGCTTGGTCAATAGTAGCTTTTTCGGGCCAGCCGAGGTCTTCACACGCTGCCTTGCTTCTGTTCCACTGACCATTGATGGTGGTAATCCGTCCTAACAGTTTCGCCTCTTTGATAATCTTTTCAAAGCAGTGAATATAACGCGGATTGCTGCGACGCTGATGGCCGATCTGTAAGAGCTTGCCGGTCTCTTTTGCCGCTTCAACCATCTTGCGGGCGCCATCGAGCGTATTAGACATCTCTTTTTCACAATAGACGTGCAGCCCGGCTTTTAGACAGGCAATAGTATGCTCAGCGTGCCAGAAGTCGGGCGTCGCGATAATCACCGCGTCGAGGTCTTTTTCTTTATCGAGCATTTCCTGATAGTCGACGTAGGCGTTATTCTTATGGCCGTACCTTTGCAGCAGTCTTGAAACCCGTCTTTGGTTATAAGCTTCCCAGATGTCACAAACAGCCTTAAAGCGGATGCCAGGTATTTTTAGGCAGGCGGTCATCAGGACCTGTCCCTGCTCACCTCCACCGAGCAGAGCCACATTTATATCATCTTCTTTCTTTGTACCGGGTCCTCCAGAGGCGGCTGCCAAAACCGTTGGATTCGACAAGCTCACCACAGGCGGTGAAAATAACAAACCTGCACCAACTGCTGCGCTCGAACGCAGGAAACTACGTCTGTCTATATCTTTTTCGGATCTTTTCTCGGTCATCGCAAATTCATTAACTCCAAAAAATTAGTAATCTAAATAGGGTTTTCATTATATGAAATTGCTGCGGTTTTACAAGCAAAATCGCCAAGATGCCTGCACAGCATCCCTTACGGGATTACTTAAGTATGGGTTTTAATATAATATTTCGGTACGCTACCGGCCCGTGATTGCCCTGGAACATTAGCGGCCCGGTTGGCGCTTCCTTGCCTGTAACGCCACCCGGTGTAGGCCCGGGCATTTCGAGGTTCTCGTGTAGAAGCTGGCCATTAAGCTCCACTTTGAGAAATTTTGCATTTTCGGTTTTTTTGCCGTCTGAGTCAAATTTGGGAGCTTGAAACTCAATGACATATTTTTGCCACTCGCCCGGCTTTTTACAGGCATTGACCGGCGGCGGAGCAGCACCGTAAATCGCCCCCATGTCACCCTGTCCCATCTTCTGCTTACCGTAGCTATCCAGCACCTGAATCTCGTACTCACCCATTACATAGATACCGGAATTGGAACCCTTCGGAACCATCAATTGTAATTCAATACGGCAATCGCCGAATTTTTCCTTAGTGTATATGTCGATGCTGTCGCCGTGCTCGCGGGCCAGATTAAGCATTTCGCCGTGACCACCCATATCAGCCAGCAGCTTTGGATCGTCGGGCGACATTTTCGCGGTGCCGACAGCCCATTTGCTTTTTTCCTTGTCGCCTTTGTCCTGCCAGTTGTCGAGGTCTTTGCCGTTAAATAATAAAACAGCATCACCGTATTTGGGCTCTAAGTGTTTAATGCAAATATCTTTGAACTCAACGAGCATAGGCGGGCCGATATGTATTTGAAGTGCAAGCAGACCTGCTCTTGCGGCGCCCTTGTGGTCCTTCGGGTCATTCGGATCGGTTAGACGGTCGTTATCAATCAGCTCAATCGTCTGGTAACCGTTGAGATAATGGACGATGTGATTGCCCTGGGCGATAATAGTGTATTCGTTCCAGTCCTTTTGGGTTCCCGCGAGGCGGGGTCCCTCTTTATAGTAGCCGTCCTTTATCAGCTCATCTTTGTCGGCGACTTTACTGATAACATTGTTTTCACCATCTTCATCAATGACTACAAAGTCACCAACCTTGACTAACCAGCCACGTCCAGCCTCATGGTAGAGGAATCCAACCTTGCCCGGCGTGTTCTCGACCTCAGCCTGGTAGCCGGTGACACGCCATTTGTCGAACTCTTTGCTGCGATATTGGATACCGGAGTTGCCGTTACGGATTCGGAACTTGATTTTGAGAATGAAGTCTTGTAGTTCGCTGCCACGCCAGATGAGAAATGTGTTATGAAGAGTAAGTTTGGTAAGAGTGGTTTCGCCATGAATGGCCCCATCTTTGACGGACCAGAAACGCGGGTCACCATCCCAGCCGGTTAGGTCTTTTCCGTTGAAAAGCGTTTGCCAACCATTCTGGTCATCAGCAGTTGCTCTCGTTAAAGGATTTGTGCAGAAAACAAATATCAATAGCGCGAGGATAATTTTGGTTACATTATTCATTTTTCCTCATCCTTAAAAAAGATTTCGAGAATCAAGATTTTAATTCCGTCGCCGTGCCGGCGACGGCTAAACACGGGTCTTGGGTTTTATAATGACCAACCTTTGCGATATTCAGGTTTAACAAAGGCATTAGCTTCTTCGTTATTCGTGATTTTCATATTTTCGCCGTCCCACTCCAGCACCATATTCGGATTGAGAACCGCGAGATTGCCCATAACCACCGTTTCCGTAAATGGACCTGCATAGTCAAAATTACCGCTCGCGGCGGGACCGCCCTTGCAGGCTCTTATCCAGTCCAGCTCGTGTCCCTCGCTGCCCTTTTCAATCCGTGGCAATGTTTGAGCCGGCTGTTTGTACTCTTTCATCTTTGTCTCCGGAATTATTCGAGGATTTTGGGCGGAGGAGCCACACATTATCTTGCCCTTGTCACCTACAAAGATCGTACCACCATCGGGCATCTTGCGCCAAGCCTCCAGCTCCTCAGGGCGCTGCGGCAGTAATCCGCCGTCATACCAGTTTAACTTAACCGGTGGCATACCCTCACGAGCAGGGAATTGATAATGCACCATAGAGGCTCTGGGATAGGTTTCTTTATTGTCAAATCGTTTCCACATCTCACGGACATCGTAGGAATGACTCGCCTCCACGCTTACGGGATATTTCAATTTAAGGGCCCAGAAAGCTGCATCCATAACATGACAGCCCATATCTCCCAGGGCACCTGCTCCGAAATCAAGCCAGGCCCGCCAATTGAACGGATGATAAGCGGGATTGTAGGGGCGCTGCGGTGCCGGACCAATCCAAAGATCCCAGTCCAATGTACTGGGTACTGACGGCGTATCCTTGGGCCTATCCATTCCTTGGGGCCAGACAGGCCTATCCGTCCAGCAATGGACCTCCCGCACATCTCCTATCGCCCCATCCCATATCCATTCACAAATCAAACGAATCTCATTGCTCGAATGACCCTGATTGCCCATCTGGGTTGCCACCTTATATTTTCTGGTGGCCTCGGTAAGCATACGTGCCTCCCAGACCGTCCGCGTTAACGGCTTCTGACAATATACATGCTTACCACACTGCATTGCCGCCATTGTGATTACTGCATGTGCGTGGTCCGGTGTGGCGACGATTACGGCATCGATATCCTTCTGCTCGTCCAGCATCTTTCGAAAGTCTTTCCATTTTCTGGCATTAGGATATCTTTGGAAAACCTCGGCTGCGTACTTATCGTCCACATCGCAAAGCGCTACAATGTTTTCACTTTCGCAAGCTTTCAAGTTATTGGCGCCCATACCATCTACACCTACACCGATACCGGCGATATTAATCTTCCCACTCGGCGGGACATTGCCGGCGCCTCCAAGCACATACCGAGGAACAATCGTGAAAGCTGCTGCCGCAGCCGCGCCACCCAGAAATTGTCTTCGTGTAATATTTTTCTTTCCCATCATTTGACTCCTGATTCGTTACATTAAAGCGTCGGTTTTCCAGCCATTATAGTGTCCAACCTTGGCGATAATCGCGTCGTAGAAACTCGTTTGCTTCAGGCATATTGGTAAACATCATTTTTTTGCCGTCCCACTGCAACTTTGTGCGGGTCAATTTCTCCCTTAGTTCCGGGCGCAAAGCTACGTTACCCAACAGAACTACTTCGGTCAGCGGCCCAGCGTGATCGAAATTAGATCCGGGGGCTTTACCATCCTTGCAGGCCTCAATCCACTCCACGAAGTGTCCCGGCGAGCGAGGCAGCATCTGTGGCGGCTTGCCATATTCTATACGCCGTGATTCCGGTATAAGTCTGTGGCCGAGCATCTTGCCTTTATCGCCTATAAAGAGGGTGCCGCTCGTGCCCATTTGCTCATCCTGGTCCATTTCATCCGGCCTTGGTGGTCTCAATCCGCCGTCGTACCAGGTTAGCCTGACCGCTGGCAAGACAGGCCGGGCGGGGAACTCAAAATGCACAGTAGAGGCAACCGGATAAGTCTCTTTATTGACTAAAGTGCAAGAGGCTTGCATACTCGTGGGGTGGCCGAGCCTCAAGGCGCGGAATACATGGTCGAGACTGTGACAGCCGATGTCCCCTAATGCCCCGGTTCCAAAATCCCACCAGCCACGCCATTTAAATGGCAGATAACAAGGATGATATGGCCGGTATGGTGCTGGCCCAAGCCACAAATTCCATTCAAGTTTCTCCGGCACAGGCGGTGTTTCTTTGGGCCGGTCGATGCCTTGCGGCCAGTAAACATCATGCAATCCTCTCAGGGGTCTATCAGTCCAGACATGGACTTGCCGCACCGGGCCGATCGCACCATCCCAGATATACTCGCACATCAGCCGGGTTTCTTCCGATGCCTGGCCCACGTTTCCCATTTGTGTTGCCACCTTGTGTTCGCGGGCCGCCTCAGCAATCACGCGGGCTTCGTACACGCAGTGCGTCAGAGGCTTTTCGCAGTAGACGTGCTTGCCTCTTTTAATAGCTGCTATCGAGGCTACCGCATGGATATGGTCGGGAGTAGCGACCATCACCGCGTCGATGTTCTTTTCCTCTTCATCCAGCATCTTGCGGAAATCGCGGTATTTCTTTGTGTTTGGATAACGCCTGAATGTACCTGCTGCATATCCCCAGTCCACATCGCATAGAGCAACAATGTTCTGACTTTCCAAGCTGCGCAGGACATCTGCCCCGCGACCACCGATACCTATGCCGGCGATATTGAGTTTTTCACTCGGGGGTGTATTGCCGGGGCCTCCCAACACATACCGCGGCACAATTGTAAACGCCGCCACCGTTGCCGCGGCGCTTCCGAGAAAATCGCGTCTTGAAATTTTTGATATTCTGTTATGCTTCCCCTTCTTCATATTCGGATTATATTTTACAACTAACAGTTTAAAGTAACTAAATTTTGGAGTGACTAAAGCGTCTAAAAATATAAATTATAACTTTAGCTCACTTTAGGCACTTTAGTTCATTTTAGGCACTAAATGGGGCAATCTTGATTACGTCTCCAGAGACCATCCCTCGCGATAAGTCGGCCTGACGCATTCGTTCGCTTTCTCATCGCTGGTGATCTTCATGTTTTCACCGTCCCATTCCAACTTTTTGCCCGGATTGAGCATAGCGAGATTTCCCATAACGACGGTTTCTGTAAGCGGACCTGAGTAATCGAAGTTCGAGCAGGCTGGTTTGCCGTCTTTACAAGCTCGGATCCAGTCACGTTCATGGCCGTCACTGCCGGCATCTATCCTGGGTATCGTTTTTGATGGCCGGTTATACTCTCTCATCTTTGTTTCGGGTATCAATCGAGGACTGCCGCCATAACAGCCGCAAACTAACAGGCCTTTGTCACCCACGAAGAGAGTTCCACTGCCGTCGCTGCCCAGGTCTGTAATCTGCTTGCCAGGCTCAAGTCCATCCGGTTGTTCCGGCAATATTCCACCATCATACCAGTTTAACTTGACCGGTGGCATACCCTCACGAGCAGGGAATTGATAATGCACCATAGAGGCTCTGGGATAGGTTTCTTTATTGTCAAATCGTTTCCACATCTCACGGACATCGTAGGAATGACTCGCCTCCACGCTTACGGGATATTTCAATTTAAGGGCCCAGAAAGCTGCATCCATAACATGACAGCCCATATCTCCCAGGGCACCTGCTCCGAAATCAAGCCAGGCCCGCCAATTGAACGGATGATAAGCGGGATTGTAGGGGCGCTGCGGTGCCGGACCAATCCAGATATCCCAGTCTAAAGATTTCGGTACCGGTGGTGTATCCTTTGGCCGGTCAATTCCCTGTGGCCAAACAGGTCTATTGGTCCAGCAATGCACCTCGCGCACATCGCCTATGGCGCCGTCCTGGATCCATTCACAAACCAGGCGAGTTCCTTCACCGGAATGGCCTTGATTGCCCATCTGAGTTGCGACTTTATACTTGCGGGCTGCCTCGGTCAGCATACGAGCCTCATACACCGTACGTGTCATTGGCTTCTGGACATATACATGCTTGCCGCGCTGCATCGCCGCCATCGCGACTACAGCGTGATTATGGTCCGGGGTAGCAACAACCACCGCATCAATATCTTTCTGCTCATCCAGCATCTTGCGAAAGTCTTTCCACTTTCTGGCATTGGGATAACTCTGGTATACTTTGGCTGCATAAGCATCGTCCACATCACAAAGCGCCACAATGTTTTCGCTCTCGCATGCTCTAATGTTATTTTTGCCCATACCGCCTATGCCGACGCCGGCTATGTTAAGCTTTTCGCTCGGCGGGACATTGCCGGCGCCTCCAAGCACATACCGCGGCACAATCGTAAACGCCGCCGCTGCTGCCGCAGCGCCACCAATAAACTCACGTCGCGAAATTATTTTATCCTGTTTTTCTGTTGTGTTTTTATGATCTTTCATGTCTTCATTCCTTCTTAAACAGTATGGATAATTGGTTATTGAATTACAATTTAACCAATTAACATTCAACCAGTCCCTAAGGGACCAGTTACCATTTAACTAACCGAATCCTGCCCGCCGAACCTTCCAGTCGGTCGATCATTTGGTCCATCGTGAGAAACTCTGGGCAGGCGGGCTTGAGGCAATTCGACCAGCCAAATGTTGCGGTATTGGACAAGATTACCGTGGTCCTGTAGATATATACCGCCGGGTTCGGTTACATTACTATTCGGGCCTGCTTCTGTCGGCCTCGGGATTGCTAAGTTTTCGTGAATCGTCATACCATTGTGAACCACAGTTAGCCGGGCATCTTCGACTTTATTGCCTGCTGCATCGAACCGCGGTGCGCGGAAGGTAATATCATAGCTTTGCCATTGCATCGGCGGCGCACACATATTCACCCGCGGCGCACCAACCTTGTAGATACCGCCGCACTCGTTGTCCCGACCTTCCAGGCCGTAGCTGTCCAGTATCTGTACCTCGTATCGCTCCTGCAGATAAACACCGCTGTTGCCGCGTCCCTGCCCGCGTGACTCAGGCATAAAAGGTGTGCGAAACTCAAGGTGCAGCTTAAAGTCTCTGAACTTTTTCTTCGTCACGATGGAACCTGCGCCGGGCCTGACCTCCATCGCACCATCAACAAGTCTCCAGCGAACACCTTTTGTCTCCGAATCGCTGATGTTAATCCTTTTGCTTTTAACCTCGGAATTGGGTTTTTCAGGCGCAAACGCAATATCAAAAAGTGTCTCCCCGCCTTTTCCTTCCTCGCGATATGGCCCTGCGATCTCCCATACACTGAGAAAGCCATCGCTCTTTAACAAGTATTTGTTCGTGCCTGTGTCACTCGATTCGACAGATATCATTTCGTTGACATTGTTTAGCATTTCTCCGTTCGGCCCGGCCAGCCGCACGCATACCACCCAGCCTCCACTGCCCTGGGTAACCTTTAAAAGAAGCTCGTTCCAGCCCTTCTTCAAGGTGACATAGACCTTGTCTTCACCGGCTGTAAATCCCCGCATAACGTTATTTGCGTGAACGACCTGGCCGTTCAGCCACACTTTCACCCCGTCATCACTACCGATTTCAAGATGTGCTTTCTGCTGCTGGTCGGACCAAAGCATGCTCCGCAAATATGCCACCGAGTTTTCTGCCGGACCTAATATGTTGATGAGACTAACAAGTCCTTTGGATACTGGAGCCACCGGCTCCCACTCGTTGAAGTTCTCGCCGTCGAAAAGAACAATCGCATCCTCTGGCGGTTTGGCCCCCAGCGTCGGCGAAAGCCGGATAGTCTTATCTAACTCAAATGTCCCCGCAATAGGCTGTCCTTCGGCATTTTTGCCTTTGAATGCTCCCTTCAAGCTATCTGCATTGGCAATCGTACCCTCGATACCGATGTCCAATCCTTCGTAGCTGCTGCGCCCCGCAAAGCGCACCACTTTTTCGTCCAATTGAGCGTTAAGCACCGCGATCGCAACTTCTCTTGTGTTAAACTCCCATAGCAGTTTGACTCTGTACTGTCCCTTGCCCAAAGCTATCACTTGTGCCACGAGCGGCCCTGAGTCGGTTCCTTCATTTAACGTCCAGCCACCCTGCCAGTCACCCATAAAAGGATCAATCTCAGCGGTCTTTCCGGGCTGACTTATCGAGATAGTCACGCAGCATACCAAAGCCAAAAACAAGACAAAGCTGAAAGTATGTTTGTTGGATTTGCCTGATTCGGTCAAAACGCGAAAACGGCCTATCCAATTCTTGTTTATCATTTCGCCAGCCTCCAGTTCTTCTCCCGTAGCCATAGACCCACCAATTGGTCCGGCGCCTGTTGTTATTTGTCTGCTTGTGTTTTCAATTCTTTAGTTTGTGTTATTGTAATCTGTGTTATTATCTCCTGAGCTTTCCAACGAAATGAGTCATTCTTTGAAGTTTGTATGATTTTATTTAAAACTTCATTTGTTTGTTGAGGATGATCTGCGTAAAGACCTTCTGCGATTTTGACTACGGCGGCCTCGGCTTCCTGCTGTAAAGCCACATCCTGCAGGTAAGAAGCAGCCATCTCCAAAGCAGCAAGCGATTTCACGTTTGCAAGTCCTGACAGAACCAATTTTTCCTCTCGTTCGTCTATAGATAGCTCCATCGCCTGCTGATACATCTTAATCTTCTCGTCGGCTGAGCGATTCTCATCAAGCCCAATAAGACGAACGAATCCTCTCAGGGCTAAAATCCTGTGTACTTTGTTCTCTGAGGTCTTTGCTATCGTCGCAAGGTCGTTGATGGGCTTAGGATTAGGCCATTCCGACAGGGCTCGAACGGCGGCATCCCGCTCCTTTTCGTTCTCGCTTTTCAGGGCTACACGTATTGCCGCCAGTGCGTTATCATTTCCTATTTTGCCGAGCACACTTAAAAGCGAACACCGTTTTTGAATGTCCACAACATTTGGCAAAGCCATCAGCACTACATCAGCCTGACGGTTTTTGTCTTCGATCTTAAGAGCTACAGCGGCTATAGTCTTCTCGGCCTCGCGACGCACGGATTCATTTTCTATTTCTACGAAAAGCTGCACAAGCGCGGGCAAATACTCCTGGTCAGCAATAACCTTTAAGACCTTAAGTGATTTCTGTTGGACTCGGCTGTCCTGGTCCTGCGCGGTTCTCAGCAGAGTTTCCACACCGGATGTGATATTGCGCTCGCCTATGGCTCGAATCAGCTCGATTTTGACATTTCTGGAAGCGGAAAGAGCATTTGCGAGTATTGCTTTATCCGCTCCTGTGGTGAGCTTGTCGAATCCATCGGAACCTCGCAGACGATACAGACTCTCGCGGGCGGCTTTTTGTTCTTCGCCCTTGCTGGCCGCTGCGGTCTCTGCAAGCAGGGTAACACTTGACGCGTCGCCTAACTGTCCCAATGCTTTTAAAGCTTCCACACGAACGGAGATCTCTTTAGCCTTTGTAGAGCTAATGACCGCAGGCAAGGCGGTTCGATCTCCACGGTCGGCCAAAGCCGAGAGCAGCTGCAACTGTCCTGCAGCAGGAAGATTCGGCAGCTCCCTGGCCAGGGCCTTTGTGACTTCTTTGCCCTGAAGCTGTCTTACCATCGTTATAGCTACAGTTTGCATATCAGGGTCGTTGCTCTTGAGTAAATCGAGCACTGCTTTAACAGCTTCACTGGTTGTCTCATTTGAAGCTAAACATACAGCACTGGAACCCAGCAGCACAGCCAAAATCCAGTGTATGATACACTTGGTTCTCATTTCCTTCCTTGTTGCCCACAATATAGATGAAGGATGAACATTAACTCTATTTCAACGCGCCAATCATGCCTTTTGCCGCGGCGGTGCGAATGGGCTTTGGAAGGTTTTCCTTTTGCAACTCTTTGTAGATGGTCAAAGCCTGAGTCTTTTTTCCGCCGGTAACAAGCTGGTCGGCACACAATAGATACGAGTCCATAATCCGCATCTGCAGTTTGCCGCTCGTTTTGTCCTTGGCCTCCGCTAAGATTTTTGTCGCCTGCTCATCGGCGATTCGGCCAAGAGCTGCAGCAGCAGCCAATGCAGCCGTCTCATCGGAGTCGCCAATTAGTTTGCCAAGAGCATCAACCGCCTGATTGTCACGGCGCTGACCCAACGAGTTAATTATACCCACCTTTGGCTTGCCGCTTGCTTTCGGCAGAGCGTCACGAAGGGCCGCATCGCAAGCCTTCCCGGGTATCCGCTCCAGCGCATATCTTGCCATATCGGAGGATTCCTCACCAGTCAGCATTTTAGCCAGGACAGGCACGGATTGTTCTGTGCCTATGGTGCTCAATTGTCTGCAGATGAAATCCTTGCTCGCCCGCGTAGCATACGGCGATTCGAGCACGTTCAACAGACTCTTCTCAATCTTGGCCAATTCGTCCTTGTTGCCGTACGCCTTTTTTATTATCTCTGTTACCTCCGTTAGCGCTAAACGGCTCTGGCCCCAGTCGTAAGTTTTTACTTTCTCTAATAATTCTTGTAACTCCGCCATTTGTAATTCCTTTCAAGAACGAGTAACTGGTAATTGGTTACTGGTAATTATTTAACCATTTAACCAATTACTATTTAACTGGTTTCGTGTCAACCCCGTTAGAAATTTTCCCTTTCTCTTTTTCTGACGGGAGATTTCTAACGGGGTCAACTTTGAAATCACCCATCGCAAATTGGATGCCCCGCAAATAATGCTCCAACACAGCGGGGTTCCACGTAACATCGTGATTGTGACCAAGCGAGCAATAGAACAATCGTCCGTTGCCCAATGTCTTGATCCAGGATATGCCCGTATCCGTATCGGTGGGCTTTTCCGCTTGTTTACACGTCACCTCATCGCTCATATCAAGACTCATCAATACAAGCTGCTTCGATCTCGAATAAAGCGGAGGTTCCGTGCGATATATCTCATCGTTGATTTTAAAGCCCTTGCCTGCAAATGGCACCATCAGCGGATGGTTCGGCTCATCAATCTTTATTGCCCAGGTTCCGCTTGCAGTCCATGGATGACCGCTGAATTTGCCGCCCATCATCTCCTGCGCCTCCGGCCACTGATTGAAATTGTCGGTCGCCGCGTGAATACCAATAATGCCTTTGCCGCCTTTGACAAAATCCATTAGTGATTTACATAAATCAGGCGTCTTCTCGGGACTGAACGGCAGAGCCGTCGTGTTATTAAAACATACCGCGTCAAATTCCTTGAGATTCTCGGCCTTGAAGACATCCATATCGGAACTTATCACTACACTAAATGCCCCTGTCTTTTGAGCCATAATCTGAAGTGCCTTGTCCCAATAGGGTATTGAGCTGTGTCTGTATCCCTGGCAGAGATTAAAGACCAGCAGTTTCCGCGGCTTGTTAGGTTCAACGATGGGTTTATTCGGCATGGCCTTTTCCATCTTCACAATTTCTTCCTGGCTCGGTTTAGACAATTCTCTCTGTGAGAAAAGTAAGCTGTTTATCAATAGTGATAAGCATATAACAGCCAAAAACAGTTTATATCGATTCATTTTTTGTTCCTTACTTTATAAATGCCACGGGCTGCGCATCGGCCTTATAAGCATACGGTTGGCGGTGTCATCGTTAACAAACTGCTCTTTGTCCGGGTCCCATCGCAGCTCCCTTCCGAGAAGCATGGCAATCTCACCCAAAAGCCCCACACTTATCGAGCGATGAGCCACCTCAATGGGCGCGATAGTCTGTTTGCGGCTCCTTACGCAATCTAGGAAGTTTTGCATATGGTCATTGCTTTCATACAACTTGATCTCATCGGGCCCGATTCTTTCATCCAGAATACTCTGAGGCTCTGCCTCGAGCTTATCACCACGATCTACATGTATCCATCCTTTTTCGCCATACCACACAGTTCCCATACCTTTCGGCTGCTGTCGGCTGTTGGCCACTATCATTGTTAAGCCATTTGCGTATTTACAGGTAAATTTATACCGCGTTGGAGCATCGAAAGTACCGTCTTTTGGATAGACACCCTTGCCTTCGATCTCGACGGGGCCGGTGTGCTCCAATCCCAATCCCCAGTGGGCGATGTCAACATGATGTCCCGCCCAGTCGGTCAGTTGTCCGCCGGAGTAATCCATTATCCAGCGCCAGTCCCAGTGAGGGCCGTCCTGGCCGAACTGCTGGTAAGGACGCCAGGGAGCCGGACCCAGCCAAAAGTCCCAATCCAAACCTTCAGGGACATCCTGTACCGGTATGTTGCGTCCGGGATTGCCGGTTGGCAGGCCTACCTCGACCGTATGGACCTTGCCGATTCGGCCGTTTCTCACCAGCTCGCAGGCTCGACGGAAATGCCACAGCGATCGCTGCCAACTACCGGTTTGCCAGATCAGGCCATATTGCTGGACGGCCTCGACCATTGCCTTGCCTTCATAAATTGTTCGAGCCAAAGGTTTCTCGCCGTACATATCCTTACCTGCTCGTGCAGCCGTCAGAACCGGAATAGAATGCCAATGGTCCGGCATCGCCAGCGACAGCGCATCAATATCATCCCGTGCAATTAAATCACGAAAATCCACATACGTTTTGCAATCGTTATTTTGGTATGTGTCGTCCACCCTCCATTTCGCCCTGTCAAGATGCCTTTTATCTACGTCACAGACAGCCACAATCTGCACTTCATCCTTGCTGAGGAACCCTCTCATGTTGCCTGTGCCCTGGCTGCCTACTCCGATGCAGCCCATTGTAATCCGTTCGCTTGGAGTCCCGACTCTGTCGGGATTACCGCCCAAAGCTGAGGCTTTAACAATAAAAGGAATGCCGAAGCTACCGATTGTAGCACCAGCGGCTTCTTTTAGAAACTGACGCCGGCTGATACTCTTTTTTCTTATCATTTTCTAATTTCCTAAACCGTATTTCGTTTAACGGTTGCGCTACTCGTTTCGTCTATCGTTCTACGTTTAACGCAACCGACACGAGCCGCGCAACCGCAACCGTTTAAAGTTGCGTATTTCGTTTATTCACTAATTCACTATTTCCCCTTTTTCTCAAATGCCGCGTCAAATGCAACCTGTGATGGCTTGAAGTCCGCCTTCTTAATAGCTTCGCAGGCTTCTTTAGCACCGTGCTCGCGATCCATTCGGCTGTCTTCCCACTCGATGGATAGTGGTCCCTGATAGCCGATATCGTTCAGTGCAATGATGATTTCCTCGAAGTTTATATCGCCGTGACCGATTGAGCGGAAATCCCAGTATCGACGCGGGTCGGCGAACTCTGTATGGCCGCCAAAGACACCTACCGTGCCATCACCGTGGCCCCACCAGGCATCCTTCATGTGCGCATGGAAGATACGGTCAGGAAAAGTGCGAATAAACTTAACATAATCTACGCCTTGGTAACCAAGATGACTCGGATCATAGTTGAAGCCAAAGGACTTATGGCCTTTGACGGCTTGAATCGCTCGCTGAGCCGAGGCGATGTCAAAGGCAATTTCTGTCGGATGCACTTCCAGAGCGAATCTCACGCCTTCGGCCTTGAACGCATCAAGAATGGGAATCCATCGTTTTGCAAAGTCATCGTAACCGGCCGCAATCTGCGCCGGCGAAGCAGGTGGGAACGAGTAAAGTAAGTGCCAGATGGAGCTGCCCGTAAAGCCGTTAACTACTTTTACGCCGAGCTTCCTGGCGGTCTTGGCAGTCTGGATGAGCTTTTTAGCGGCTCGCTTACGGACACCTTCAGGCTCGCCGTCACCCCAAACATCCGGCGGCAAAATGGCCTTATGACGCTCGTCAATATTATCACAGACACACTGACCCACTAAGTGTGTCGAGATAGCGAAAACTTTCAAACCATATTTTTTCAGGAGCTCGCGCTTGGCCTTGCAGTAATTGTCGTTTTTTAGGGCAATATCCACTTCGAAGTGGTCTCCCCAGCAGGCCAATTCGAGTCCATCGTATCCCCAGCCGGCCGCTTTTTCCGCCAATACTTCCAGAGGTAAATCCGCCCATTGTCCGGTAAAAAGTGTTACTGGTCTTGCCATGAGTAAACCTCCTTTTTATAACACCTGCCCGCCGTAACACTTTGGGCAGGCGGGTTTGAGAGCGTTTAGCATTAATGTTTTGCTTTACATTTTACGCTAATGGACTTAGCCATGCCTTACGGCACCGCTGACGTACTCTTTACAGGTCTATTTTGAACCTTTTATTATAACCGGCTTAGCCTGATACGCAATCCAAATTTCCTCAATTCTTTAACCCGGCGGGTTAATATATTCATGTAAAATCTGATTGTATTTGTTGGCCTTAAGTATTAATATTGCTTGAAATTGTTGGCGGCCAAGACGAATAAGACTAGAAACGTACATATTCTTTGCAAACTCAGAGAAGGATATTAGATAGGAGCATTTATCTTTAAATTTGAACTATACAATAATCAAGTAAGTCGCATTTTTATCTTTGGTTATGCTTATGCGAAGTGTTGACAAACGATTGCTTGAATTCCGACAGGCTTATGCAGATTCAGGCAAACCTATTAGGATCAGTTTCCGGGAATTATGTAAGCCCTGGGAGTGGGCAAGAAGGTCGGATGTTTATACCCATTTTCTACATAAATACCCTGCGAAGATATTGCCTTATATTCCAATTTATTTCCTTTCATCCGAGGAGTATGCCTCGAAAAACGAGGCGGTCTTAGACCCCTTCTGTGGTACAGGCACTGTCTTGCTTGAGTCCATCGTGCATCCCTATTTTGCCAGAAAGGCAATCGGAGTCGAGATAAACCCATTGGCGAGGCTTATTGCTAAAGTCAAGACTACGCCTTTGAATGTATCCGAACTGAAGGCGGCCTCAGAGAATTTGTGCGAGAGAATTGAGCATTTTCCTACCGATGTACAGTTACCAGAATTTGAGAATAGAGATCTGTGGTTTTCCAAACGCGTTCAAAAGAGACTTGGAACGATTAGATCATGTATAGAAGACTTAGATAACAGTGACCATAAAGATTTTTTCCTGGCTTCATTCTCTTCAATCATTCGTGATGTCTCTTTCGCTGATCCTAAAATAGCTCCTCCGGTGATCTTGAGATCTCGCAATTTTATAAAAAATCCAAAGCTAATGCTGAAAGTAGAAAAAGTCATCCAGAAGAAAAAAAGAGCGAATCCTTTACAGTATTTCAAGCAAGCTGTTGCGAAAAACCTCGATAGGATTGAGACCCTAAACTCTGCACTTTCATTGTCTGGGAAGAGGGCGAAAAGTGAAATCGTGTGGGATGACGCAAGAAGCTTAAGAAGAGCTAAGATGAAATGTAACGGTGAACTCGATAAAAGCAAGACCAATCCTATTCGTGACAGGAGTATTGGTTTTGTGATCACTTCGCCTCCTTACATTAATGCCCAGAAATATGTCCGGACTACAAAATTCGAGTTGTTTTGGTTAAATATGACAAATGAAAATGAATTGAAACGTTTAAATGAAAGTCTAATTGGAACAGAAGCCGTATATTATGAGCAATATAAGGATCTTAAGCTTACGGGTATTGCGTCAGCAGACAAAGTCATAAAGAAGATTTACAAGCTTGATCCGCGAAGAGCATTTATTGTCTCAAAATATTTTTCAGATATGCAAAACGTTATTGAAGAAGTTTATCGCGTCTTAAAGCCCAATGGAAGGTTTGTATTAGTTATCGGCAATAATCTGGTTAAAGGTATAGAAGTAAAAAATCATAATATTTTATCTGATATGGTTTCCCATAATGGTTTGTTCAAGAGGGAAATGGTACTCGTGGATCAAATAAAATCACGAGGTATGATAACTAAAAGGCACGAAACAGGTGGGCTAGTTTTGGATGAGTGGGTTATAGTTCTAAAAAAAGAGGGATAACATGCATTTTGTAGCGATCCTTTACGAGAAGACAGCACGCTCATTTGAAAGTCCGCCCTCGACTATAACTCTAAGAGGCTATGATCCTAAAACGTGGATTCCTGCTGAGTTAGCTCAAATTAGATTACCAGTATATGCATTAGCCTATGCCCCGTGCCCAACTTGTAGGGATATCTATCTTGACAGAGTTGCTAATATTCAAATTCCTTTCACCTGGGACAGATATAAAGGAAAGGTAATTGATTTTATCTATAAAAATATTCATAAGACCTGCTCTGATTATGTGACACAGTGCAGAGCGAGAACATTTGATTTGCATAACGAATTAATCTCCAAGCAAGACGAGTTGATAGAGAGGTCCAAGAGAGAATTTCAGAGGGATTATCAACGTATTGTGTCTCCGCCTAGACAACAAGAGATCAGTTGTTTTTATGATTCTCTTAGGAAGATAATTAGGTTTGAGGCTGAATTGACATCAGCTACTATCAATTTCGAAATAGCAAGAAATAGGGCCGCCAATCCTGACCATATATTTTCGGGACATTTCGATTTTAACACAGACTACTCACTTAACCCCCAACATCAAGGATTCAACAGCCCGGCAACTCCGGATTTCATATTTAGACACATGATTATTGGGGATATCAAGTCTGGCTCGTGGAAAAGTTTTTTTGAATATACAGTAATTGCGTACGCGTTGGCATATGAGGACCATACTAATCAGAACATGGATTATGGTGTGATCTTAAATGTGGAGCTTCCCAGTAGTCGATTAGTACCAGTGCACTACGAGGTCGGAATAGAATTTCTGAATGATCGCAAAAGAGAAAGATTTGTTGCTTTGAGAAACAGGAAACTTGAGATCATAAATTCAAGGACAGACCCGGGGAAACCTGCTCGTGAAAAATGCCCACCTGACTGTCCTTTTCTAAGTCATTGTTGGGAAACGGGGGATTAGAAATGGAAAGGACTCTACCAGCGTTAAAAGCTAGGGCGAACCTGATAACCGGAGTTCTGGTAATCATCAGAGATAATGAAGGTAGCTATTCGAAAATTGAAGAAGCAGTGATTAATTTTTGGAGGCGCGAAAGCAACAGAAAAAAACCACCTACGGGTCGAAATTCGATGAGGGCCGTGTTTGGCCCTACGTTGAGACACTTGCACCTAATCAGAGGTGAAAGGGATGATATTAAACTCCTTCCGCCGGGGAAAAAACTTTTAGAACAGTATGAAAAAGGTGGAGAACCTGCCTATAAAAAATTGTTAGCAAGGCATCTAGTCAAACTGGATAATGATAAATGGCTCAATATTTTAGGCTATCTCAAAAATTCCAACAAAAAACATAGTTCCAGTGAATTGCTTGATATCTTACGTCAGAGAGCACCAGATTCTGGGATAAACGAGGAGAGACTCACTAAATTTTTGTTATATTGTGAATATGTTGGATTGGTATCTATCAGAAATCGTTTTGTGACTCTTCGCACAAGTCAGTATAAAATAAGCAAGCAAAGCACCTATAAGCAGTTGAATAATAGAGAATTTTTCAAAGTATTGTATGAACAGTATGAATTGCTTCGTTCACAAGGTGAAGGGTCGCCTTATATACCTATACCGGATATCCGCGACAGTGTTTGTGAAAGAAGCGGGATTTGGCTAGATGATTTTGATAAAAAATTAAAAGACATACCAAAGGAAACTAGTGATTACTTAATCCAATTGACTCAACCTATGGTTAGAAAGCCTAAAGGAATAACAATCGGTGGTAAATATTTATACTATATAGCGATAAATAAAAAAGGAGAGATTAAATGAATCAATGGAATAAGTTATCCTTGAAGGAGAATCCATTCGACATCTATTCATATGAGCATCTCATGGCTGACAGAAAGGAAGAATGGGATCGCATAAAGAATTTATTAGAATCTGCATTCTCTGGAAGAGGCCCAAGAATGTTGCTTCTCTTGGGAGATTATGGAATTGGGAAGACCTTTATTCTGGAAAAGATTTATCAATCACTTTCAGAAAAGAAAGCTGTCTTTGTGGTTCGGGGAAGTGTTCTTTATGAGAAAAGATTAGCCATAATGGAAAGCGAGCCGCGATGGACTAAATTCGGCCTGGATTTCATCACAAGAATCTTTGATAATATTGAACGCGAAAAATTAGTCGACGTAATGAAGAAAATAGATTTCAAGAAATTCCAGTCGAACTTTAGCAAGATTTTTCAGGGAATACGGGATAATAAAGACAACGCCCTCAAGTATATCAGCGGTGAAAAGATTCCAGCGAAGACTTTACAGGAATATGAGATTGCTTCCCCACTCTCAGATTCTGCAACAGGGATTAAATTATTTTTCGAGTTTTTGAGAGCAATAAAATTTGGTGGTTACGATAATTTTTTGATGCTCATCGATGAATTCGAATACATAACAAGTGTGTTGGGAGAGAAGAAAATAACCCAGATTCTAAACACATTTAGGCAAATCTTTGATGATTTTGGCAGTTATGATAAACGTTATAATAATAAAGTAGCCAAGCCCATTTTCATGTTTGCAATATCTCCTGGAGGATGGGATAGCCTGCTTGAATTAGACAAAACTGCAAGGAAAAAAACCGGAGGAGGTGGAATCGCTCCTTTTATGGAAAGAATAAGTAAGAAAGATGTGATTAGTTTGAAAGCCTTCTCATTAGAAGATAGTTTTGAGTTAGTTCAACTAAGATTAAATGAAGCTCGAACCAAGAAGGTTAAGAACCCATTATCACCTTTCACCAAAAGGTGTATAGAGTTTGTACATAAAGTCTCCTTTAATAAGCCGCGAAATGTTCTTCATTATTGCAAGATTCTCCTTGAGGATGCGTCGGAAGAAGGAGTTAAAGAGATCGACGTAACGGATGCCAAGAAAATTCTAGGCAAATATGGCATCGCGCTTCAAGAAAAGTAGTTTTTGTTGTTACCATTTCTCGCACATATCCTCTTTCCTCGTGAAAAATTAGTTGTTTTTTTGGACGGCGACTTCTGGCACGGCTACAGATTTCCGCAGTGGAGGAAGAAAATCCCAAAGTTTTGGCAAAAAAAAATTGGGGAAACGAGAAAGAGAGATCAGCGTAATTTCTCAAAGTTGCGCCGAATGGGTTGGACGGTATTAAGAATATGGGAACATAATATCGAAAGAGATTTAGAGGCAGTAGTGGAAAAAATACACAGTATAGTATTGAAAAATGAATTATAACTGATCCGTGCCTGAAAGCAAGTCACAACATTACATCACGAGCAGTTCCTGAAAATTTGCTTGAAAATTAAGCCATTTTCGGGTATAATATGACCTCGTAACGCGTATAGCGTATCGCGTATACAGTATATAGCATATCACAGTTGGCGGATATTAGAGTAAAATCCATTGGGAGTTCACCCCCGTTAGATGGCGGCTGCGCCTATCTCACGGGGTAAAACAGGGTAACAGGAAATCAGGATTCCTTATGGCAAAGATGGCAAAATCTACACTAAAATGGCGTTTTAGTATGCCGCACAACTTGTTCTACAATTGTCGAGAATGTTCTACAAATCAGCCTATTTTTATGCAAAACAAAGCCAATTTCTGTAAGTTCAGATTAACATAAGCTCTTTGATATAAAAAGAATATGAGAAATTTTCCGTTTTCGGGCCACGGAAAAACAAAGCCAAACAAAGCCAATCCTTCGACTTCGCTCAGGACAGGTTTTAGCCAATCAAGAAGGCTTTTTTCCACCTACAATTATGACATGCACCCAAAAAGGGAAGAATAAAAGCAGGAATAAACACATAGTTAAAAAACAGGGCCTATACCAAATCACAATCCGTATAGGCCCTCAAATCATCCACTTTCAATATTCGTAATTTACTGCAATGGAGGAATATTCAGCCAAATATCATCAATGTACAGCGTACCTGAGCCACCAAGCTGTGGATTAATCCTGTCTCCAACACCGATAGCCATCTTCTTGACAGCCTGCTGATTCACACCTGAAAAGTCTGTCAGCGGGATATTCCACTCCGTCCAGGTGCTTTTGGTAATTGCATCAGCATCAGGATGTTTGACTGTTGCACTATTGCCTTCACTATCCTGCAAGATCACATAAAGTCCCTCAGGGACATTGCTCTGTATACCGATGTCCTGCGACTGCCATTGGCCTGTGCCGTCGGTGGTAACATTAGAGAATTCGGCTATGCACATTGCATTGACATTATGGCTGGTCAGGCATAAGCCTACATAGACATCCGTAAGCATTGGTACCGATGCTGTATCCAGCGTCTCCCAGCTATTGTTGTCAACTGAATACTCAGCCGTAAACGTATTGCCGTTGCGGGTCAGTCTCACCCACTGTGGAGCGGTGATGCCGACTTGTGTAGTTGACACGCTGCTGTCATCTGTAGTTGAACGACGCGGGAAGGAAACTCCACTACCAGGCGTGACGACAACCGCAGCATTTGCAGAGCCTGGTTCCAGCGACTCGCGAATCATCACTCCCGCCTTAGCCCATGGGTCAGTATTAGTGACGCTGACCACTCTCGCTGTTATGCTTCCAAGGCCGGAGAGCCGTTTGTAAGCGTAATGGAACTGGTCAGCCGTACCCCAGATATCCGCGCCTCCAGCGGTAATTGTTATTGGCGGCCCTTCTGTAAAGCTGCCAACAGATGCCGGTACGCCTCTGAACCATAGCGTTAAAGATTCAACGCCTTTTCTGGTCCAATCCTGAGACTGGGACCATTCGCGCTCGGTTTCGGAATAAAGCAAAGTACCGCTCTGTTCATAGTCGGTGCCCTCGTTGACGGTACCATCGTTGTCATAAAGCATGTACATAGATTGAGAGCCGCCATAAACTATACTTTGCTCTGCAAATGGAGGATTAAAGTGACCCACGGTCATGCCTGTATTGTTCACGTAATAGTCTTCCCAGGCATAATATATCCTGTTATCAACATCATCATAATCTTCAAAGTCATCCACAATAAGATAATCAGCTATCGTAAAGCTCCAGACTCTACCCTTGTTGACCATCTCGTTGGAGTCGATTTCGTCGATCCGCCAGTAGTACATCTGCCCCCAGTCGAGAGGAGCCTCTGTGGGAACATAAGTGGTGTTCTCAAGTACCTGTCTGCCGCGATATATACCCGACGTAGCAGTCGTCGCTTCAGTAACAGCGATTGGATCGGTACCGAAGTACACATCATGCTGGGCTGCATTTTCTCCCGGCACCCAGCTAAGGGATGTAATGTGTTCGATGTCCAGTGTCGATCCGTTTGCAGGAATTGGACTATAGGCAAGTGTCGGGTCACCTCTCATAACCTGCTCAATCTCTTCTTGTGTCAGTGCCTTGTTATAGATACGGACGTCGTCAATGAGGCCGTTCCAGTACCTGCCCTTGCCTGACTCCCTTTCGGTTTCGCCGATTAGCAAGTTATGGGAATTTGTACTGATGGTTCCCGAAGCAGCCTCGGATACATCCACTAATCCGTCCACATAAAGGTAAATCTGTGAACCATCATACAGTCCGAGAATGTGATGCCATTGGCCGTCATTCACGTTTATGGTTCCCGAAAGAGCCGCGACGCCGTCGCAAGCGAACTGCACCTGGTCTGTTTTATTATCCCTTACTATTCTCCAGGCAGTGTCTCCTTTGGTAACGATGCCCTGCCACTCCTGTTCGAACTTCTCGACCTTAATCCAGACTGCAACTGTTATCTGCTCAGTGATGTCAAAGATCGCGGCGTTGCCGCAGTGCACATAATCACCGATACCATCAAGGTTCAGTGCACCGCCATAGCCGTCGTGTCCACCTACCCAGGCATGGTCGCCCTGGATAGCTCCATGATTGCCATGACCGGACCAATCAAGAGCAGTACTACCCGCACCCTCATCAAACGTCCACCAGCCGACAAGATCAGGATTGATAATGGGGATATCAGGCATAGTGGTAAAGCTCAACACCTGGCCTGTGTAGGTTGTGTTGTTCGGTGAACCATTGACCTCATCGACAGCCCAGTAGTACGTAGTGTTGAACTCAAGCGGGCCAGGATTATACTCCGGATCGGCAGTGCTAACACCATTAACCAGACAACCGATTCTGGCATCTACGTTTTCTTTTACCTTGTCTAAGTATATATTGTGCGAAACTGCTGAAATGCCCGGTGACCAGGTAAGAACATCGTTCACGCCCACAGATATTTCGCCATCATACGGATCCGGATTATAGGCAGTCAGCGACTGAACTTCAAAACTCCACACGTCACCCGGCCAGATGTTTGTATCATTGACCTCGTCAACTGCCCAGTAGTACCAGGTGCCGGGAATCAGTCCGCTAACAGAATAAGTCAGCTCGGTTGTAAGGCCCTTGTTTGCTTGCTCCGTACGATCATTTACATCATTGAAGTCCGCACTGAAATATATGTGGTGGTTAGCCGCATAAGCCCCGGGCTGCCAGGATAGAACTACACTTGTCGCTGGATACATGCTGCCATCAGCCGGATTAGGACCAAAGGCTTTTGTCACCTTGGGCACAGCCGCGTCAAGCTGTTCATCGGTGAGAAAGTCTGTAGCAGTTGCGAAAACCAGGGCATCAATTCTGAGTCCGTCCTCGCGGCCACCAATCTGAAGTGTCTGGGTCAAGTTACCAGCGGGAACTATGAAGGCAACAGGGGTTTCACCGTATTGACCGGTATCTTCAGACAAGTTGATCCAGTACCACTGATCCTCGGGATACCCACTATCGGGTGTGCCGTTGACCTTGATCCAGTCATTAGCACTGCTTACGTTTTTAGCACCGAATCCATTACCATAAAACATGCTATCATTATTAACTGCCAGTCCCTCCGACGGCATATAAAGCCTTGCGTAGAGATCATACGTACCGGCCTCCGGGAACGTTATTATATAAGTGACAATCCGGTCGACATGGTTGGGAGCGTCTCCACTACCATTTATTTCAATCGTAATGTACTGACCACCAAAAACACTGGTGTCACTAATCGGCGGGTTGAAATGGGCGCCGAGGACACCCAATTCGGCCTGGAAGCCGATTACAGCAGCATTTGACAGACCTGCCAGTCCCAAAAGCAGACCAAAAGAAACCCAATAAACCAATCTGCCGCTGTGGATATTGGATTTTCTAAACATAATAGTCCTCCTTCAAAAAACTAAACCAAGATTCCGCTTACACTTGCTATGCACTAAAATAATAGACGCTTTCCGAGGAAAAAATAACAATTTGCGATCTTCCTACACTGACTGGATTTCCCGCCTCCGTTAAGCGTTTTGGTGAAGCAGGAAGCATGATGGTCGAGATCCAACCAATCTTTTTTAATTTGTAGGGACTCTTAGCTAAACACTAAAAAGTCAAATTCCATAGAACTTCACTTACGTATTTATACAAAATTACCTAACCTTTAGTCAAGGAAAACCTTTCAATTGTATCACTCCGGCATTGCTCTTTTTTCTACTTGTGATTCATGATGGACGTTTAAGTTTGAGTGCTTTCTCGATGGCCTTTCGGTACTTCACTGAATTGGGGGTGATATCGAGAGCTTTTCGGTACTGGTTGATAGCTTCGTCGATTTTGCCTATTTTTTCGTAGATGACCCCGAGGTTGTAATACAACTCCGGATAATCAGGGACATTTTTCTGGCCGGTCATATAGGTCTCTATCGCCTCTTCGCTCTTGCCCTGATTGAACAGGAGAACGCCCAGATTCAAATAAGCATTCGCATGTGCGGGCTGATAGTAAAGGGCCGAGCGATATTGCTCCACTGCCTGCTCATGTTTTTGCTGCAATTGATAGGCAAGGCCCAGATTAAAATGGGCCTCGAATTGAGTGTGGTCCAGCGCGATTGCCCTTTTATTATAGGCGATTCCCTCGTCTAAGCGTCCAAGCTTTGACACAGCCAGCCCCATGAAGATATAGGGAGCCGGCCAAAGGGGGAATCTTTTCTGAACGAACTCGTAGTGTTGCAGGGCCCGGGCCTGATCATTCACTTGTTCCGACGCTAACAAAGACGCATAGACCCAGTGCAGATGCCAATCCGCTGGATTCTGCTGAATCGCTTGCTCATATGTCTCCAGAAACGATTTGAAGGGGATCTGGGTAACTTGTGCCTTGAGCTCTTGAACGTATGCCTCCAGGCGCTGGACTATCTGAGTGTGGTAGACCTGATTAGTAAAGGGGGGCTTGGTGATATATTCGTCCAGGACTTTTTTAGCAATTTTGTACTGATCAAGTATCGTAAACGTCAGTATCCTTGCACAGTCCTGTTCATTGGGATCGGCACCGTCTTGGACACGGCCTTTCTTGATGGATTCCGCAAGTATCTGCTCGATTCGCTCGAACAGAGTCCTGGCTAAGAGATAATTACCTGCAAAATTGAAGTGCACATGCTCGTAAAACCACTGCTGGCCAGGAATCTGATGCTCGCTTTGTGTCGATATCACCTGGGCCGCATCGACGAAATAGACGCCTTGCTCCTGTTTTTCCTGGGCTGTCTCGCGAATGATTTGATTGATCTGCTCATCTGCCCTGAAACGCAAGCTGTCCAGTTCACAGGCTCGGCGATAGGCCTGCAACGCCTGCTCATATTGTTGCATTTGCCAATAGCAGCGTCCCAAACGGAAATACGTTTCTGCATAGTCCGGGTCTTTAATTAGAGCACCTTGATAAGCCCGGATGGCCTCTTGAAAGTCGCCGGCCTCTTCACGATTAATTCCATACCGGTGTTTCAGTTCCCACGCCTGTAACTCGTCATCTGAGATTCCCGCGCGATGTTGACTGGCAAAGGGCGGACAATCCTTAAGATTCACTGCTACCGTGGAAAATAGTATTGGTACACCTTGCTTTGTGGCTAAATCACGGATATCTGCCAAGTTTGCCCGGAAATGTTGATAGACCTGATCGAGTTGGGGATCCTGCGCACGAACTTGATGACCAAGAAACATCTCCAAGCCACCCCAACGCTGAGGCTGCCCGAAATCCAAAGGTAACCAATGCAAGAGATCATTCAACAACTGAACAAGACGAATGCTCTTAAGCTTGATATCCGCGCGTATCAGTAAGCGATTCGACATTAGAGGAGTGAACACCGTACCTGCCCCATACGGGCCCACTACTTCATTGTTGCCCAAATAAACCACAAGCAAATCCGGCTCATTCTTGAGGCAATCCTTGGTAATCTCCAATACCGCGTGTGAATTGATCGCAGGCATAGCCAAGGAAATGACCTCAAAATACAATTGAGGATAAGTCTGCCTGAGTAAAGCTTCGAGGATGCGTCCAAAGCTAAACGCAGGCTCGGGCACACCCTGGGCAGCAGATGCACCAAGGATAAAGATGCGATAGGTGTCGGCAGGCTTTTTCGCTGAAAAGATAAAAGGAGAAAAATCTCGGGCGATGTCCCGCGGAAAGAACCGCCAAGCGAATCGAGTGTTATTGCAGTAAACTTTTTCACCAGAGACTCGACACGTAGAAAAAGCATTCGTCGAATAACCGTAACCGGTAATGCGCAATCCCACCTCCACAAGCCCAAGTAATATTACAGGAATCAGGATCGGCGTGATAATTCGAAACAACCACAAGCGAGATCGGCTGATGACTGGCTCCTTCCGGGCTTCTGAGGTCTTTTTAGGGGCCTTGCTTTGCAAAGGATTTGTGGTCTTTCGGGGGTGCTTGCTTTTATTGGCTTTATGCCTTTTACTCGTTTTCACCTCTCTGGGTGTTTGTATACAAAGCCTTTGCCGATGTTTCCAGGCCATCGGCTGCGTTGGGTGATCCTACATAATATATCTATGCAGTGGCCGCTATAAACGGCCACTGCATACGTAAGAATCATCAGCACTTATATTAATGGTACTTCTATTAAAAAAGTTCCATCTTTAAATGGTACTATTGGGATCCTCTGAAACCGGGGGGACATACAGCCGGATATCATCAATGTATAGCTTACCCTGACCACCTGGCTGCGGATTACTCTTGTTACCTAAACCAATACTAAAGCTGTTCGCTCTGGAAAGGTCCACGCCAATGTCTGAAAACTTCTTAAGGGGAATTGTCCATTGCGTCCACTGGCCTATCAAAGCTGCATTAGGATCTTCGTTATAGACTGCTTTACCATTGATCGCCGCATACATCGGCTCATTTTCGTTGCTTATTATACCAATATCGCAATGAGCCCATGCCTGTGAAGTAAGAGCGTCGTTGTCAGGGAAGCTGACATTGGAGAATCTGGCCTCACACACTTGTGTAACATCATGGCTGGTCACCGCCAAGCCTACATATATAGGCATCTGCATCGTTGCTGTCTTCAAAGTGAACGGTGTCCACGTGTCGCTGTTGCCGTCAGGCGAACGAAATGCTCTGACAAGTCCGCCTGACGTACGCTCTAATTTTAACCAGTAAGGTGGCATAGCATTCGGATCGAAATCGTTATCTCCTCTTACTGTGCCAGCGTCGCTGGCGTTACGATACTGGTACCGCAGCCCCTTTTCAGGGTCAGGCGTGAGCAGCAGCGCTATATTTACCGAGCCCGGCTCAAGTGAATTACGAATCATAATGCCCGCCTTCGTATCTTTATTGATGGGCTCCAGACTTTCGACCTTTGCTATAATTGTAACGCTACCACTGGCAACCTCCTTATAGGCGAAGTGGAATTCATCGGCTCCTCTCCAGATATCCGCACCGGAACCATTAATCGTATAAGTGCCTGCCGGGGCCTCCACGAAGTCGCCGCGATACGGAGGATAAGCCATGTACCATAACGATAAGGAGTTAACATCTTCAAACCAGTTCTGTGGAGTTTCCCATTTACGTTCGACCTGAGAAAAAGTGAGCACCCCACTCTGTTCGTAATCTGTCCCTTCATTCACGGTACCATCGTTGTCATAAGACAATGGCATAGCTTTTTTGCCGCCGTGAATGTTGGTTTGCTCTATATACGGAGGATCAAAGTAACCCACAGTCATGCCTGTATTGTTCACGGCGTAATCCAGCCAAACATCGAATATCCTGTTAGGTTCGTATTCGTTGTATCCCTCAAAATCATCTACAAGAATATAGGTGCGTACGGTAAAGCTCCAGAGGTTGCCTTTCCAGGGACTATTCGGATCCAGGTCATTGACCTCATCGACTCGCCAGTAATATTTCCGGCCGTAGTCGAGAAGGCCGTCCGGGTCATAGGAAGTGTCTTCCGTCTCATGGAGAACCAGTACACCGCGCGGGTCATCTACGGAGGCCTGGTTGACATCTTCAAAAGAGGTTCCGAAGTACAAATTATGTTTGACAGCAAAAAATCCTGGCCTCCACCTAAGAATCGCATCTCGTGCCACTTCTGTTATCTGGTCCTTCGGTTTGGGCGCCTTGGCAAGTTCAGGGTTACGTCCGGTATCAAACATAACATCCTCGATGTCCTCTGCCGGCAGTGCCGTGTCATACAATCGAACTTCGTCAATAGTACCAAAGAAGGCATTAGCCCCGCCCAGATTATCGCAGCCGATAGTTATTGTCGCATCCGTTAGGGGTCCGAAAATAAATTTTGCAGCATCATCTTGTACTCCATTGATTAGAATAAATGAATCAGCTTTTTCTGCATCGACGTATTGACTCATATTAGTTCCATCGAATGAAACTGCTAAATGAACCCATTCTCCTTCCGGTGGTTCTTGATCAAATTGTACATCAACTATATTCTCGCCCCTGCTGGAGAACTTAATATCACCCCCTGTAGCCACCTCAAGATACCACATCGTCGGCGCTGTACCACCTGTAGGAATTTCCCAGCCGTCTCTTTTGCCGACGATCCCTTGCCAATTGCCGTTGATTCCGTCCCACTTAATCCAGCATGCTACAGATAATTCCCCCGTTTCCTCAGATGGATTCCATGTCCCGCAATTGATCCATGAAGGCGCAGGATCGGTACCATCAAAATAGATCGCCGTGCCATAACCGCTTTGACCATCCACCCATGCAGGATCAGCCTGTGCCTCGCCGTCGTAACCAAAGCCGGAAAAGTCTTTGATGACTCTACCAAAGCCTTCGTTCATCGGGTAGTACGCCACAAGGTCCCCAAATGTGCTATTGGCAGTAAAACCCAGTACAAACACAAAAGAAATTAGAAAAGCAAACTTCTTACACATAATATTCCTCCTTCGAAGAAAGCTAAGACTTTAACTAATGTACGGCTACACCTCCCTTGACATGGTTCAGGACGTGTCAAAACACCGTTGTTCTTGACTAACAACCGGTCCTCCACATCTGTATATCTCAAACAACATCCTATTTTTTCAATTATAACCAAAAAGGTAACTCAAAAAAACTTCATAATGTGTAAATAAATCGTCATTTTGTGCATAGAATTATTCTGAATGGCTTCTTTCCTGGCACGCCTATGGATAAAATGCAAGGCTGCCAAAACATCTCGGTCGGTAACTGCAAAAACATTGGTTGACTATCTCGCCACAACATGAGTAGGCCGGACAACAATCGTCTGATTTACCACTTTTTTCCCCTGCCGTTATTTTATCCAGCACTTCCACAGCCTCGTAACCTGCTTTTTCCGCGCTTACTACCATGCTGTAAAGAGACCGATTAGTTTTAGCAATTGTCCAAGCCAATCGGCGATTGATTCCAGCTCTTTCTTCTACGAATGCAGCTACTTAATTAATAAACTGCTATTCGGTAACTGCAGGAAGATATAGCCTGATATCATCGATGTACATTTTACCCTGGCCGCCAGCCTGTGGATTATTCCTATTACCGAAACCGATACCAAAACTGTTGACACTGCTCAGGTTAATACCCAGGTCTGCAAACCTCTGCAGTGGGATTTCCCACCGCGTCCATTCATCTATCAACGATGCATTGGGATCATCATGATAAACCACAGCACTTCCATTTAGAACCACATACATCGGCTCGACCTCATTAGTTGGTACGCCGATGTCCTGAGCGGTCCACTCCGGATCAACAGTTGTATCGGGGAAGTCGACATTGGAGAATTTGGCCTCACATGGTACAATCGGGTCATGGCTGGTCACCGCTAAGCCTATGTATATAGGCATACTCATAGTGATGGCCTTCAAAGTAAACGGTGTCCACGTGTCGCCGTCCGCCGAATAATACGCCCTGACAAGTCCGCCGGATGTACGCTCTAAACGAACCCAAGAAGGTACAGCCACGTTGGGATCGAATTCCCTATCTGTAATATTATTTACACTGGTGCGGTACTGGTATCGCACTCCGTTTTCAGGGGTCATGAGCAGTGCACAGTATCTGGCATTTGCGTCCAGTGTATCGCGGATCATAATGCCGGCCTTGGCATAAGGGTCTGTGTTCTCTATGCTATCAACCTTTGCGATCATTTTAACGGAGCCGCTTAGCTCCTTATAAGCAAAGTGGAATTCGTCGAATCTGTCCCAGATATCACCACCGATGCCCTTGACCGTAAAGATGCCTGTCGGTTCCTCTGCGAAGCTGCTGACTTTTGCCGGATGGCCTCTGAACCAAATCGTTAAGGAGTCGACATTTTCTCTTGTCCAATCCTGTGCATCGGTCCACCTGCGCTCTGCTTCAGAATATTTACTGTCGTTGTCATAGAAAAAGGGCATTGACTGTTTGCCGTTGTGAGTGATCGAGGTCTCAACAAAATGCTCCCCGGCATCAAAATCCGGGTCAGGATAACCGACCGTAGCACCGTTTGTAATCGTACCGAATCCATCTTTCCACGTGTCGAATATTCTGTGAGGCTCGTAGTCGTTGTAGTCCTCGAAGTCATCCACCGTCAGGAAGTTGGCCGTCGTAAAGCTCCAGACGGCACCTTTCCAGGGGCTGTTTGGGTCCAAATCATTGATTTCATCAACCCGCCAGTAATAGGTTTTGTTGAATTCGAGAAGATCGGTTCCGAGAGGATCAAAAGTGGTATCGTTCTGTCTTTCAGCTGCCAGTACGCCCCGCGGTTCGGATTCGCTTGCCTCGTTGACATCATTGAAATCTGTACCGAAGTACACATTACGTGTATCACTATATTGTCCTTCCTTCCAGCTAAGAAGCGTGGTTCGGGGCACTTCCTGGGCCCCATTATCGGGACTGGGGAGAGTTGCCGCGGAACTTAAGCCGCTGATCATAATAAGCTGAATTTCTTCCTGCGACAACGCTCCGTTGTAAACGCGGGCATCGTCAATCTTGCCTAAAAATGAATTATTTTCGGGAGCATTACCAATACGAATGGTTTCTTCGCCCAGCCGGGGGATTACCGTCCCCTCTCCGGCGCCATCAATAGGTTCTGAAGGTTCTCCATTGATATAATAGAGATGTCCCCCATCTATTACCTGCGCACAGACATGTACCCATTCATTGAGCGGTACTGTAGCGATGCTGGCAGAGCCAACAAATGACCCCTCAGGACCGATGCTGAAATGAAGACCGCTGCTTTCATCTATAAGGTAAAGGTTGTACAAGCGGAACTGAAGACCCTTTGTAAGGATCGCTTGCCAGCCTGAATTACCGGCGCCTCTATATCTTGGCGTGTTTATCCAGGCCATTACAGTGACTTCTTCGCCCGGTCGCTGTGATTCGTCATGTGGCACTTCGATGAAATCATCGACTCCGTCAAGCCACAGTGCACCGCCTGCGTATCCATATACCCATTGCGGGTCAGCTATAAGGAAGCCGCCTACTTGAGTAAGGACGCCGTCATTGAAATTGCCGCTTGAGTCATAAGCGATGTTGCCGGATGACTCATCGAGTTTCCACCAGCCGAGAAGGTTTGGGTCTTGAGCATTGGCTGCGTTTGTCAGAGTCAGGCCGAGCACAAAACCAAAACAAGTCAAATAAATCAATTTCTTACACATAATATTCCTCCTTCAAAGAAACTAATAGAACGATTAAAATACCCCATCCACTGGAAAAAGAGATTGATATGTTTTGACATTACCTCCTTCCTCTCCGAGTCCTGCTGGCCTACATCGGACGAGCACAAGCTTAAAAATTTGCTGCAAACTTAAAGCTGACTCTGCACTCCGCAGGCTGCATTATTTAGTTTCTCCTCCGTACTTAACAAAGTGATATAGAGAACCTTCTTTTTTATACCAAATTTACCGCTTTCATATCAAGGAAAATCCGCAAATAATTACCACCTGTCTTGCAACCCCACCTTTTTGGAGGTAAGTTTGGGTCTTGAGCCTTGCTATTAGAATCAGGTACAATTGTTACGGCGATTTTTCTATGTTCGTGGAATAAACAGAGGTATTAAGAGCTTTGATAAAGAGACAAAAGATACTTGTAACAGGACGCGTGCAGGGCGTCGGCTTTCGGCCGGCTGTCTATAGAATAGCGCAGGCACTCGGCCTTACCGGCTTCGTTTATAACGACACAAAAGGCGTAACGGTTGAGCTGCAGGGTCAGGAGAAGAAAATAGCTGAATTTTTAGCGCGTCTTCAGTCTCACGATAAACCGCCATTAGCTGATCTAAAGACCTGTAAAGTCATAGACTTACCTATCACTACTGGAGAAGATAAATTTATTATTAAGACAAGCGATGCCGAGGGTTCCGCTTTGTCGCAGGTTACCGCCGATATCGCTACCTGTAATGATTGCCTCGCCGAGCTTTTCGATAAGGAAGACTTCCGGTACGGCTATCCTTTCATAAACTGCACAAATTGCGGGCCGAGGTACTCCATAGTGAAAACCATTCCATACGACAGGCCCAATACCACGATGTCGGCCTTTAAGATGTGCGACAAATGCGCCGCTCAATATACAAATGTCACCGACCGGCGTTTCCATGCTCAGCCGGTTGCCTGTGGTGCTTGCGGCCCGAAAATCTGGCTGACCAGCAGCAAAAGCAAAACAATAAAAACAGGAACAGAAGATACTATAGTTGAAGCCGCTCAATTACTTCGAGCCGGCAAGATTGTCGCAATAAAAGGAATCGGCGGATTCCACCTTGCTGTTGATGCGCTTAATGACCGGGCGGTCAAGAGGCTGCGGCATCGTAAAAGGCGAGACCATAAACCATTCGCTGTGATGGCTGATTCTATTGAAAGGATAAAAGAGTACGCCATCGTTAGCGAATCTGCTGAGAGGCTTCTAAAAAGTCCCCAGGCCCCAATCGTTTTACTGCCGAGAAAGGAGGATTCTGCCATAGCCCCATCGGTCGCCGAGTGCGTTGATACTTTAGGCTTTATGCTATGTTACGCACCGCTGCATTATCTGCTCTTTGCGCAGGGCATGGAAGTCCTGGTAATGACCAGCGGCAATGTTTCTGATGAGCCGTTGATTTGCAAAAACCAAAAGGCTCTGGAGCGGCTCGGCTGTATTGCCGATGCCTTTTTGATGCACGACAGGGAAATCTATCGGCAGGTTGATGACTCGGTGATACATTTTATAGACGATAAGCCGGTGCCTTTGCGAAGAGCCAGAGGCTATGTCCCGACACCAATCTTTATGGAGATAAGTTCTCCAAAGGATATTTTCGCAGCGGGGGCGGATATGAAAAATACCTTTTGCTTTGTGAAGCAGAATCAGCTTATCTGCAGCGAACATATCGGCGACCTCGAAGATGCAGAGGTCTATCACCATTATATCGACTCGATTGAGCATTTGCGAAAGTTGTTTGAAGTTGAGCCGAAGGTCGTTGTTTGTGACTTGCACCCGGGTTATTTATCAACACAGTATGCTTTTTCAATTACAGACTTGAAAGTAATTCAGGTTCAGCATCATTGGGCGCATATTGCATCGGTTTTGGTCGAGCACGGCCTTTCCGGGCCGGTCATCGGCATCGAGTGTGACGGCACCGGCTACGGCACCGATGGAGCAATCTGGGGCTGTGAGTGCATGATAGCGTCGTTGGAGAAATTTGAGCGATTCGGCCACCTGGCTTACTACGACTTAGCCGGCGCAGATAAGGCGAGCAAAGAAGCTATAAGGCCTGTTCTATCGCTATTAAAAAAAGCCTACGGCGGCAAATTCACATTACAAAAATTCGATTGGCTTCTGGAGCGAATTGGAGATGAGCTGAATAATAAATCGCAAATCGCAAATCGCAAATCGCAAATTATACTGGAGCAGCTCGACAAAGGCATTAAT
>Ga0315533_1000365_pt1 | contig 40541 bp, 62 predicted proteins | sample SalMarSW160130MG_FD_203081 | JGI IMG/M metagenome (GOLD analysis project Ga0315533, IMG submission 203081) | Salt marsh sediment microbial communities from the Plum Island Ecosystem LTER, Massachusetts, United States - Salt Marsh Sediment SW1601-30 ...
TTTTGAGGTTAAGATCAGAAAAAAGGCCAGGTATGTGGATGAGAATAAATGTACCGGATGTGGGACATGTATGGAGAAGTGCCCCTGGAAGACAGATAGCGAGTTCGATATGGGTCTGTCGAAGAGAAAGGCTATCTATATCCCGTTCCCTCAAGCTGTTCCTAACGTGGCTACCATCGATAAGGAAACTTGCGTTTATTTCAAGACAGGGAAATGCAGGGCCTGTGAGAAGTTCTGCCAGGCGGGAGCGATAGATTTTACCCAGGAAGATACGATTATCGAGGTGGAAGTGGGCTCGATTACTCTAGCTACAGGCTATGATACGTTCGATCCTTCCGCCCTTCCTAAATACGGCTACAAAAACCTTGATAACGTCCTTACTGGGCTTGAATTTGAGAGGATGGTAAATGCTTCGGGTCCGACTGAAGGCAAGATCTTGCTTAGAGACGGGCAAGAGCCAAAGAGCGTAGCCATTGTTCAATGTGTTGGCAGCCGGGGTGATTACTATGAATACTGCTCACGAGTGTGCTGCATGTATGCCTTGAAGTTTTCCCACCTGATAAGAGAAAAAACCGATGCTGAGGTATCCCAAATATACAGGGATATGCGCTGTTTCGGAAAGAATTTTGAAGACTTCAGGCGCCGCCTTGAAGAAGAAGGAGTCAATTTCGTCAAGGGTAAAGTAGCCGAAGTCAGTCAAGAGAATGGAAACCTGAATGTCATGTGTGAAGACACCTTACCTGGCAGCGTGAGACAGGTTTCCGCCGATATGGTTATCTTGTGCGCAGCAGTACAGCCCCGTTCCAATACGGAGCAAGTAGCCAGGCTGTTCAGCATCAACCAGAAGGCAGACGGATTCTTTATGGAAAGGCATGTCAAGCTTGCGCCGGTGGCTACGCCAACCGACGGCATTTTCATCGGCGGCTGCTGTCAAGAGCCTAAAGACATCCCCGATACAGTGGTTCAGGCTTCAGCGGCAGCAGCTCAGGCGCTTGCCATGATCAATAGAGGAAAAGTTGAGATTGAGCCAACTACCTCGGTAGTGAATGAAGAGGCTTGTTCTGGATGTAAGACCTGTGTTAGCGTCTGTCCCTTCAATGCGATCTCCTTTGTCGAGGAGAAGCAGGTTGCCTGGGTCAATGAAGCGTTGTGCAAAGGCTGCGGAGTCTGTGCGGCTGCCTGTCCCAGCGGTGCCATTACTGCCAAGCACTTTGCCACACAGCAGGTCATGCCTGAGATTGAGGAGCTACTGGTATGAAGATCGGAGTTTTCATTTGCCACTGCGGCACTAATATCGCCGGCACGGTGAACGTTCCCCAGGTGGTCGAGGCAGCCAGGAAGATGCCTATGGTAGCCCATGCTGAGGACAACAGGTATACCTGCAGTGACCCGGGACAGGCCTCAATCCGTGAAGCTATCCAGAAGCATCATCTGGACAAGGTGGTTGTTGCTAGCTGCTCCCCAAGAATGCACGAGACAACATTCCGCAGAACAGTAGCTGCAGCGGGACTCAACCCTTACCTTTTGGAGATGGCTAATATTAGGGAGCAATGTAGCTGGGTGCATACTGATAAGGAAGCAGCCACTAGTAAAGCTATTGAGATTGTTAGGATGGCGGTGGCCAAGGTTAGGAGAGACGAAGCCCTCTTCCCCAAGCAGGTTGGCATCACCAAGCGAGCGCTGGTCATCGGTGCCGGGATCGCTGGGATGCAGACTGCCCTTGATATTGGTAGCGCCGGGTACCAGGTGGTTCTGGTGGAGCGAGAGCCCAGCATTGGAGGGAGGATGGCACAGCTAGACAAGACCTTTCCTACCCTAGATTGCTCCGCCTGCATCCTGACTCCCAAGATGGTAGATGTAGCTCGGCAGCCCAACATTAGTCTTCTAACCTACTCGGAGCTCGAGAGCATCGAGGGGTTCATAGGAAACTTCAAGGCAAGAATTAGAAAGAAAGCACGGTATGTGGACGAAATCAAATGCACCGGTTGTGGAGAATGTGCCCGAGCGTGCCCAGTGGCTATGAGCAGCGAATTCGAGCTCGCCCTGGGCGAACGAAAGGCAGCTTATGTTCCTTTTCCTCAGGCAGTCCCCAACGTTTACACCATTGACAAGCGGGGCTATCCTCCCTGCCGGGCAACTTGTCCTGCCGGGGTTAACGCCCAGGGCTATGTTGCGCTTATTTCGCAAGGCAAATTCAAGGAAGCCCTTGAAGTAGTTCGGAGGACTATGCCCTTTGCCGCTGTCTGCGGAAGGATTTGCACCCACCCCTGTGAAGGAGAGTGTGAAAGGGGAAAGGTTGACCAGCCTGTAGCCATTCGCTCGCTGAAGCGCTTTCTGGCTGATTACGAGTTCAAGGTGGGGAGGGAAAAACCGACGCCGATTGCAACAACCAAGCAAGCCAACGTCGCCGTTATTGGCTCCGGGCCAGCCGGCTTGGCCTGCGCCTACGACCTGACCAAGGCAGGATACCCAGTTACTGTCTTTGAGGCCGCCCCAAAGGCGGGCGGCTTGCTACGCTACGGTATCCCTGAATATAGACTGCCCGAGAGCACACTGGATAATGAGATTAGCTATATAGAAGAACTAGGGGTACAGATTAGAACAAATGCCCCAGTAAAGGACCTCGGCGATATCTTCAACCAGGGATATAAGGCCATCTTCCTAGCTACCGGTGCTGGACTGAGCCGGAAAATGGGGATTCCCAACGAAGACACTGATGGGGTTATCCACGCCATTGACTTTCTTAGGCAAGTGAACGCTGGGGTAGAACTCCATCTAGGAGGACGGGTGGTGGTGGTCGGCGGTGGCAACGCCGCCGTAGACGCAGCTAGAGTAGCTCACCGTCTCGGAGCGAAGGAAGTTGCCATCATCTACCGCCGGTCCCGGGCTGAGATGCCAGCGGTGGCAACCGAAATTGACGAAGCTGAACGGGAAGGGGTCAAGATTCATATTCTGGCCGCCCCGGTCAGAATACTGAGCAAGGATGGCCAGCTAGCTGGCATGGAGTGTATTCAGATGGAGCTGGGTGAGCCGGACGCCAGTGGGCGCCGACGCCCTGTGCCCATAAAGGGCTCGGAATTCTTTATGGCAGTGGACAACGTGATCATTGCCGTCGGCCAGGCCGTGGACAGAACAGCGCTACCCCCATGGCTCGAATGTACCAGCTGGGGAACCCTTGTTGTTGACCCCACTACTTTGCAGACAAGTATTGACGGCGTTTTTGCCGGTGGTGACGTGGTTTCTGGCCCAAGCGATGTCATTGCTGCTGTTGCTGCAGGCAAGGAAGCAGCTATTTCTATCGAACGTTACCTTGAAGGAATGGAGTTAACAGAGGGCAGGGCGCCACAGATTAAGAGGGTAAAAGAGGTGCCAAAAGAAGGAGTGAAAACCCAAAAAAGAAAAGCGATGCCCCTGCTTGATCTGGAGAAACGTAGGAGCTTTGATGAGGTTGAGCTCGGCTTTGATGAGAAGACGGCCATTGAGGAAGCTACGCGCTGCTTGAACTGCGGGGGATGTTCAGAGTGCATGGAATGTCTTAAGGCATGCGAGGCTAAAGCTATTAATCATGACATGCAAGACGAACACATCGAGTTGGACATAGGGGCAATAGTCATGGCTACCGGGTACCACTTTCCTGCTCTCAATGCCTATGAAGTCTACGGAGGTGGTAAGTATCCTGACGTCATCAGCGCTCTGCAACTGGAACGATTGCTGAGTTCCTATGGGCCTAGCGGAGGCGAAGTGGTCCGCCCTTCAGACGGAACTCACCCCAAGACGGTAGTGTTCATTGCTTGTGTTGGCTCCCGAGACGAAAAGACAGGGAATGGCTATTGCAGCAGGGTCTGCTGCATGTATATGGCCAAGCACGCTATTATGTTAAGAGAGCACGACCCGGAAGTGCAAAGCTATATTTTCTATCCTACTGTTCGAGGCCCTGGAGGCAAAATGTTCGAGGATTTCCTTGTGCGGGCTCAAGAAGGAGCCGGTGCCATCTATTTGAGGGGCGAGATCAACGAAGTCTACCAAGAGGACAAGAAGATTATGGTGTGTGGCAGGGATTTGGAGAAGGATGAGACGGTCAAGATCCCTGCCGACCTTGTGGTACTGGCAGTAGGGATGACCCCCAGCATTGGGACAACGGATACAGCTCGGGCCCTCAACATCAGCTATGATGACAGACACTTCATACTTGAAGCCCACCCCAAGCTTCGTCCTGTGGAGACGACTACCGATGGAGTCTTCCTTGCCGGCACCTGTCTTGCCCCTTTTGATATCCCGGAAAGCGTGGCTCAGGGAGGGGCAGCGGCTGCTCAGATAGTAACCCTGTTCAGCCACGATACCCTCTCCACGGAGCCTATGGTCGCTGCTGTGGATTCCATGAAATGCGTTGGTTGCCTGCTATGCGCCGATGTATGCCCGTTCAATGCTATGGAATCCCAGGTGCTGAGAGATGGGCGCACGGTGGCTGTAGTCAATGAGAGTGTGTGTAAGGGGTGTGGCCTGTGTGTCTCCGCCTGTCGCTCTCAAGCTGTTAGCCTGCGCGGTTTTTCTCCTGAGCAAGTATTATCTGAGGTAATGGCGTTATGGCAGTAGGATATCAGCCAAGAATCGTCGGCTTTCTGTGTAACTGGTGTAGCTATGCAGGTGCTGACCTGGCAGGAACCAGTCGCATCAGCTACCCCGCCAATATTCGCGTCATCCGCCTCCCCTGCTCAGGACGAGTTGATCCTATGCTTATAGTGAAAAGTTTCGAGCTAGGGGCTGACGGAGTTCTAGTTTCTGGTTGTCACCCCGGTGAGTGTCACTATCTCGAAGGAAATTACCATGCCCGACGTCGCTTTGCTTTGCTGCGCTCCCTTCTGGATTACCTGGGCATTGAAAAGGAGCGCTTTCAAGTAGAATGGGTCTCTGCCTCTGAGGGCAAGAGATTCTCTGAAGTGGTTTCGTCTTTTACCGGCGAGCTTGCCAGGCTGGGACCCAGAAGAGAGGCCTAATGGTAAGTGGAATTGATAGCGGTAGAAAAGCCCGCTTCCTATCCAGACAAAGAAAGGGGGGAAAGGTTGAACCAGCAGCTCCGCGATAAGGCTAAGGAACTGCTTGAACGTGGAGCCGTAGAATGCGTCATCGGCTACGAGCGAGCTACCGACGGCTCAAGCGCTCGTCCTTTTTTTGTGTATCAGCCGGAGGAAGTTGACAGGCTTATTTTCGACCAGACCTGCACCCATAATTTGGTTAAGTATCTTCTTAACAAAAAGGACAAGACCACTGCCGTTGTAGTCAAGCCTTGCGACTCTAGAGCCCTGAACCTGCTTCTCAATGAAAAGCAAATTCAGCGAGACAAGGTTTTCATTGTTGGAGTGGTATGCCCCGGCATAGTGGAAACAGGATGGAACCAAGTGAGCCAGACGTTGCAGGGACGCTGCCAGCGTTGTCGGCAGCACACCCCTCTGGTCTACGATTTTCTAGTGGGAGAGCCGCCAGCAGAGGAAGCGCCACCTGCTGAAGCGTATGCCGATGTTGCTGAAATAGAGGCTAAACCGCTAGCGGAAAGGCAAACCTTTTGGGATGAGCAATCTAAACGTTGCATACGCTGTTACGCCTGCCGGCAGGTTTGCCCCGGCTGCTACTGTAGTGAATGCTTCGTCGAGCAACTTCAGCCTCCGTGGGTTGGCATTAAGATTGCCCCACCTGAGAACAACATGTGGCAGACTATTCGGGCTTTCCACCTAGCCGGACGTTGCAGCGGCTGTAATGAATGTGAGCGTGTTTGTCCCATGGACATTCCTCTCAGCTTGCTTAATCGTAAGCTGGAGAAGGAGGTTTGGGAACTCTTTGAGTTTCAAGCTGGCTTGAGTGCTGAGACTGTGCCACCGTTTGCCACTTTCAAAAAGGAAGAAACACTGGGAATCGGCGAATGACACAGACGATATCAAGGAGGAATTTGCTATCCTGGCTTGGCCGACTGCTTGAAGAACGCCTGCTCATTGCACCAACGCATACTACTGGGCCAATCCTCTTTCAACCCGTCTCTAAAATAGAGGACATCGTACTTGATTTCGACAACACTGCCCTTTCAGCTAAGGAATGGTTTTTCCCCGCCACAGAGACGTTATTCTGGGCGGAGACGACGGACGGGCGAACTGAGCTAGTACCCGCTACGGTAGAGCGCGAAGCAGTCGTCTTCGGGATCCGCCCCTGCGACGCCAAGGGTCTTGCCCTGGTAGACAAGGCATTTCTGGCTGAGCCGGCCGATACTCTTTATCAGCAGCACCGGGACAAAGCCGTTCTTGTCGGCCTTTCCTGTCGGAAGGCTTCGCCACAGTGTTTCTGCACCAGCATGGGCACCGCCCCCAATGATCCCACCCACGTCGATATCCTTCTCACAGAGGTGGAAGAAGATTATATCGTGCAAATTGTTACTGAGAAGGGTAAGGCACTGCTGCCTGACAACCTGCTGCTGGAATCTAAGGTGGTACCTCCTCCCCCACCATCCCCCCCAGTTGTTTCCGCCGAGGGAATCGAGGAAGTAATGCGACAAGCTTTTGACTCACCGTACTGGAGTCGCTTGGCTGATCGCTGTGTCCACTGCAACTTATGTGCCTATGTCTGCCCCACCTGCTATTGCTTCGACATTCGGGACTACGAGAGCAAGGGAAAGATCGAACGCGTGCGCAGTTGGGAGAGTTGCCAGTCGCCCGGATTTACCCGCCAGGCCGGCGGCTATAATCCTCGTGCCAGCAAAGGGGCGCGCCTCAGACAGAGGTTTTACCATAAGCTACTCTACTTCCCGGAGGATTTTGGAGCCATAGCTTGCGCTGGTTGTGGTCGCTGCGTCCAGGTTTGCCCGGTGAATATTGACATTCGAGAGGTAATCGCTGACATCCAGACAATAGGAGGGCGAAATGTCCCCTGAAAATCCCTTCGTTCCTTATCTGGCGACCGTGAAGAATGTGGTTACCTTGACTCCCGACATAAAGCTGCTTGGCCTGGAACTGGACGACCCTACTGTCAGGGACAACTTCAGTTACAAGGCCGGGCAGTTCGCTGTCCTGTCTGCTTTTGGTGTCGGTGAAGCGCCATTCTGTTTAGCCTCGGTTTCACACCCCAAGGGAGAGCTAGAGTTTGCTGTGCGGCGAATCGGTACTGTTACCAGCAGCCTCCAAGAGCTCGAGCCTGAGGCAGCGGTAGGCGTTAGGGGACCCTTTGGCAATTGCTTTCCTCTTGACGACAACAAGGGACAAAACATCTTCATTATTGGCGGAGGCATTGGTATGGCACCATTGCGCCCGGTGATTAATACCATTCTACGCAACCGGGACGACTATGGCCATCTCCTCATCATTAACGGAGCCCGTACTCCTCAGGATCTGGTCTTTCAGGCTGAGTTTGACATCTGGGCATCTTCCCCCAGAACACAACTCGAGCTAACTGTTGATCGTGGCCATGACGGTTGGAAAGGACGTGTAGCCCTAGTGCCTGCTGTGATCGCTGAACTCAATCCCTCCCCGGAGAATACCGTCGCTATTACCTGCGGTCCACCTATCATGATCCGATTCACTCTCCAGGAGCTGAGAAAGCTTGGCTTTCAAGATAACCAGATCATCACTACCCTTGAGATGAAGATGAAATGTGGATTGGGAAAGTGTGCTCGATGCAATGTTGGCGATATGTACGTTTGCAAAGACGGTCCAGTTTTCACCTGCGAGCAGATTTCCAAGTTCATTGAGCAGTTCTAGTGTTCTGGATTCTGGCTTCCAGAAAAGGCCACCCTTGCCCCCCCTCAGGAGGGCTGATATACTAGCTTAAACCCATGGATTACGAGACCGTTATTGGTTTGGAGGTTCATGCCCAGCTTTTAACCAAGAGCAAGATGTTCTGCCCTTGCAGTAGCGATTACGTCAACGCCCCGCCTAATACTCATGTCTGCCCTATCTGCATGGGAATGCCCGGCACCTTGCCCGCCATTAACGAAAAAGCAGTGGAATACACACTGATGACCGCACTAGCTCTAAACTGTACCATCCCTGAATATACCAAGTTCGATCGTAAGAGCTATTTCTATCCTGACTTGATGAAGGGTTATCAGATTTCCCAGTATGACGCCCCTATTGGAAAGCGGGGTTGGTTGACTATTGATAGCAATGGGACCAAAAAGACAATCAATATCACTCGAGTGCATCTTGAGGAGGATGTAGCTAAGCTATGGCATAGGGCAAACTACAGTCTGATAGATATCAATCGCTCTGGCGTGCCACTAATGGAGATGGTCAGCGAGCCCGAAATTAGCACCCCTGAAGAGGCGCGAGGCTACCTTATCAAGCTGCGCAACATACTTCGTTATCTGGGAGTATCCACAGGTAACATGGAAGAGGGCAGCTTCAGGTGCGACGCTAACATAAGCATCCGACCAGAGGGCAGCGGAGAACTGCTATCTAAGATCGAGGTCAAGAATATGAACAGCTTCAAGGCGGTCTACCAGGCTATGGAATATGAAGCCAGGCGGCAGAGAGAAGTGCTCGATGAAGGTGGCCAACTGGTGCAGGAAACAAGGGGCTGGGTAGACGAAGAGAACGTAACAGTGTCTCAGAGAACCAAAGAGTATGCCGATGACTACCGCTATTTCCCTGAGCCTGACTTGCCATTATTGGTTTTCAATAGAGAATTGGTGAAGGAAATCGCAGCGAGATTACCTGAACTACCCGAGACTAGGAGAGACCGCTTTGTGACACAATACGGATTGCCCCTATACGATGCTAATATCTTGACCAATTCCAAAACCATGGCTGAGTATTTTGAAAACTGCCTTAACTTGATGGACCATAGCAAGGCAAAGGTGATAAGCAATTGGCTTTTGGGTGATTTTAGCCGATTGCTTAATGCTACCAACATTGAGATCGAAGACGCAAAAGTGAACCCTGAGCACCTAACGGAGATGCTCAGCCTGGTAGATAAGGGAACTATCAGCGGCCCGGTCGCCAAGGCGGTGTTTGAAGAAATGTTCTATGCTGGTAAGAGGGCTAGCGACATCGTAACGGGAAAGAAGCTGAGCCAGATTAGCGACGCCACCGACCTGAGAAAGATAGTGAAGCAGGTGCTTGACAGCAACGCAAAGGCCGTGTCAGATTATAAGACAGGCAAGGAGCAGGCCTTGACCTTCATTACAGGGCAGGTAATGAAAGCTACCAGAGGCAGAGCTAATCCCTCTCTGGCAAAGGAGATTCTAATACAGGAACTAAGGAGGAAATAGATTGCCTACATATCTTGCTGTCGCTCAATTATTAGTGGCTGTGGCTCTAATTGCCACCATCCTGTTTCAGATACGCGGCGGGGGCCTGGGAGGCATTTTTGGGCAGCCTGATTCGGTCTACCGGACACGTCGTGGCATAGAGAGAACTCTTCTCCTCCTTACCATTGTCTTAGCTGTCGTTTTTATCATCCTCGCTATATCAATTGCTGCTCTTGCTGCGTAGCCAGGAATGAAGCCTGTAATAACGCTGACCACCGATTTTGGTTTAGGTGACGCCTATGTTGCCGTTATAAAAGGCGTTATCCTGAGCGTTAACCCCGAGGCCAACACTATTGACATCACCCACTCTATCGAACCACAAAATATTGCTCAGGCTGCTTTTGTTCTTAACGTCGCCTATCGCTATTTCCCTAAGCATAGCTTCCATATAGCTATTGTTGACCCTGGCGTAGGTAGTGAGCGTCGGGGAATAATCCTAAAAGCGCCTTCAGCCATCTTCATTGCTCCGGATAATGGCATTCTCAGCTATGTAATCAATGAGTTATCCCTCAATGATAGACCGTCAGGGTACCCACAAAACCTCGAGGAGGTAAAGCTCAAGAAGGGACTTGAAGCCGTAGCAATTACTGACCCCCGCTTTTGGCGACATCCGGTCAGCCCTACCTTTCACGCCAGGGACATTTTCGCCCCGGTGGCTGCTGGTCTGTCTCTAGGCATATCGCCCTATGAATTCGGCGAAAAGATTAGTTCCGTTCATGCTTTCCCTTCTCCAAAGCTATCTCTTGATTCACAAGACAATTTGGTGGGGCAAATTTTATATATCGACCATTTTGGCAACTTAATCACCAATATCCGGAGCGCTGACTTGCCACAGGGGAATGTCATTGTTCAGGCGGCAGCACAACAAATTCAAGGCATAACCCGTTATTATGAGCAAAAAGAGGGGCTGATGGCCATTATTGGCAGTAGCGGTTATCTAGAGATATCGCTGAGAGATGGGAGCGCGGCTGACTTCCTTGGTATGATTGTAGGAGACGAGATAAAGGTAATTCCAGCCTAGCGATTGCTCTTCAAATAGGCAATCCCAGCCAGCTAAAGACACCAAGCATCTTCAGCCCTATATACAACATGACCGCAATAAAGATATATCTTAATTGTTTTGCTGGCAAGGCATGAGCTGTCATGCTTCCAAACTGCGCCATAGGCACGCTTGTGGCTGCCAGGCATAACCATACAGGTAAATTGATATACCCTATTGAATAGGGAAGGTAGCCAGGCACTCCGATACCGTTTATAACATATCCCACAACTCCACCCAGACTGGTAAATACTATCGAAGCCACAGATGTTCCTATGGCGATGTGCATCGGGAAATCGAGGGCCAATACCAGCGCTGGGACTATTAGCGCACCGCCACCAAGACCGGTGAGCCCGCTTACCATGCCTATGGGAAGACCCAAAGCACCAAAGGCCCAAGGGTTATCCTTTGGCTTCACCGCTTCCTTTGCCAGCTTCGGCTTCAGCATCATCCCCAAGCCCATCCATGCGGCAATAGCCAGGACAAACCCGCCAAAACCCAGCTTTAATGTTTCGCCTGGGAGGTGAGCCGCCAAGGTAGCTCCAGTTAAGCCTCCAACCAGACCACACGGCCCCAAGATCAACGCCGCTCTCCATCGAACTGCCTTCCTACTGTTATGTCTCCATGTGCCACTCACTGCTGTGGGCAAAATCACCAGTAAGCTTGTGCCGAAAGCTACCATTATAGCCGGGGCTGCTGGAACACCTGCCGCCATAATTACCCAGTACATGGCCGGAACCATGACGAAGCCACCGCCAATTCCAAGCAGTCCGCTGGCAAAGCCAGCACCTACACCAGTAGCTAATAATATGAGGAAATGACTCTGCGGCACTATCAAGCCCCTAGCTTTCTATTAGCCTAACAAAAGTATCTCTCTTACTTACAATTATATTTCAAAACGATGTCACCGACCTCACATCCAATGTCATTAGCAATGACAGAGCATTTTGCTTTAAATAAAAAGAAGATAGGCGCATTGTCACTTCCTGCCAATCCTTCAAAATTTCCCTGCCCTTTGCTGATAATTACTTTTGCCTTTTCATAGAGACTTAAGAAATCTGTCGAGCATAAACTTAAGACTGTCCCGGGCACATCACAGCCATTAGAAATAATCCTAGCTATTTTATCTATGCCACAAAATTTGGCATCTTCTATTAAGGCATCATTGATAACGGGTTTATCTCTCACCACATAGATAACCTTCTTAGCTAATTCTTCAATCAATATTCGGTCGAATACCACCTCTCCAGCATTATCGGCCAAATAGAGAATCTGCTTTGTACTATTTACAGCCTCTCTAAATTCTTGATAATCAAAGACAGCAAAATCTTTTTCAAATACATCCTCTATTTCCCCTTCGAGGTTAAAGGGATTGTCTACCCCGAAGTCGATCACATTGCCAGCAAGGGCAAGCCTTATAGCTGCTAACAACCTATCTTTGGAGTGAGCCACTTTCTCCTTCAAATTGGGATAGATATCCAAGGCTACCTTATTGTATTCATCCTTTACCTTTTTGAATGGGTCTTCCTCACCAGTAATTTCTCTAACAAGTTTATAAACAATTCTACCCATTTCAGGTGGTGAACTCGATAAACGGAAATTAGGCACTTCTGAAGCTAAACTATCCAATATTTCTTTCTGCACATGCTCATTTGCGCCGGCAAGTCTTGCTGCTTTAAGAGCTTGCTTAAAGAAACAAGGAATACAATCTAAGTATGTTCTCATCCTAGTATTACATCCTTGACAATAAGGGCTGCTGCCACTCCAAGACTAATGGTAACAGAAATCCATTTTAGGCGATTTGGCCTCAATTTCTGAATTACAATGCCTTGTAGAGCACCGTAAAAGCAAGGCCTATAACTACTATTGCCAATCCCATTTGCAAATGAGAACTCCTCGTTTTTAATGAAAACCTGCTTCCTATTCTTGCCCCTATCATTGAGCCGGCAAGAACACACAATGCTGGTAACCAAATTAAATTGCCTGTCTTCCAGTAGACCAGTGTACCTGCGATAGCTGTAAAAATTGTTACAAACAAAGAAGTAGCAATAGCTTTATGCACCTCCAGCTTCATCGCTCTCAGGAAAGGCGAAAGTAGAGAGCCGCCACTTCCTCCTCGCAGCCCTGTTATCAGATTTATGATGAATGCTAATGAAAGAAAACTCTTTGGGCCAGGATTGATTTTTTGAGAGACCTTAGGAGCAATTTTATCAAGATACATTGCTGACACTGCTGTAGAGGCAGTGATAACAAAAATAATTGCTAAAATTAATGTTGAAATTGACCCCACATAGATTGCGCAGAATGCACCTAGTACTTCTCCTATAGTGCCTCCGATAACCACATAAATAGCAGCTTTTTTTCAATATTTTTCCTCTGAGTTATAGCACTCACTAACGATGTAAAGGGGACAACAAATAAGTTGATGGCAAAAGCACTCAACAAAGGCATTCCCCCGAGATAAAGCAAAGGTATTCCGACTGAACCTCCGCCAATTCCAAACATACCATTCATAACTCCTGCCAGAAGTCCAATGCAACAGTAAATTATGATTTGTATTGTCATTTTGAGAATTACCTTAAGCTATTTCGTTTTGTGGAACTTTGATAATTTGTATAATACATAGTTCCTTTGTTCTGAAATCAGCACAGTTGCTTTAAACAAGAAGTAGCTGTTCATTCATGAGTTTCGGGACTTCCCTGGTCTTTTCTCCCTCTTTGCGACGCTGAATCAAATCATATATTGGTTCATAATTTGTGGTGATTCTACTGATTATATCTGTTAGCTTTCCTTTCCCCACTACGAGGGGTTGAAATTCTGTAGTGTTACTTACATTTCTGAAATTGGGGCTTAATTTCGTCCCAGCAATAACATCACAGCCAGAGCATATTTCTAGCACCGCTTTCATTTTCACAGCGTCACCATGCTCTGTTAAGTCTGGAGGCGATGTATTTTCTCTCCTTTCCACAAAGGTCGGCTCTCCTTTTTCGAAGAGATCGTAAATGTAAAAGTATTTGGCCATTCCCATATGGCCAGGGCTTGTTTCTTCCCCGTCATTTGATGGAATCGCAATTCTAATCCTCGTCATCTTATTATCTCCTTTCTTTATCTCTTTATCTTTAATAATTTCCCTTCAAACCAGCCAGATTTGATATTGGTCTTTTCATCTATCGAGGGGATATATGGCTTGATATCCAGAAGTGGAGTGCCATTTATGGCATCCAGCCCCTTCACTTTGAGTATATTTCCCTCTCTAGCTACTAGCTCTACTACAGATAGCCCCAGCGGGCAAGGTCTATGTGGCGATCTGGTAGTGAAAAGCCCATGTGGCTTAGTATCCCAAGGCGTGGTAACAAGCAGATGATACCCTGCTGATTTATGAAACCAACATATTAGAATGATATGGGAAAACCCCTCTATATCGTTTAAACCCTTTTCGAACTCTTTGAATACCTCTACATGGCAGATTTCCTCCCGCCCACGGCCTTGATGTGGTGCTCGTCCCCTATCAAGGTAGGGCGAGTGGATTATCCCTATAGGCTTCAATTCCAAACGATCCCGCTCTTCCATAATAATAGCTTTATACCTTGACAATTAGCATATCAATTCTTCGAATTCCATCTTCACAGCTCCATCAGAGTTTTGGCCTTCGCCGCAAGGTCTCTTTCAAGTTCAGCGGCTTAACTTCAGGCCTTGATGCCTCGTAAACTGTCACCACATTCCTGAAGTCGCTGAAGTTAGCCTTGATAGCAGCCATCTGTGATGGCGTTAACGGTTTAACGCCGCAAGGGCGTAGCGGGGTGTTAAGTTGCACCTCGTCAGGCGAAAGCACTTTCACCACCTGGGCTATTTCGGCAGCGAAATCCTTATTCGCTTCCATAAACATCACTTCGATACACAGCTTGCCGTTAAATTCCTCCCGGAAAAGTTTGATGCCTTCGAGTATATCACCAAGCAAAACCCCGGTTGCAGGTCTATTAATTTGACTGAATAACTCCTGGGTATGAGCATCCACTGTAGCTACTACTACATCCGCCCTGGCAAGGTCATGGCGCACATCATCCCTGGACATTAATGACGAGTTAGTCAGAACTGCCACCGGCAGATGCAAAGTTGATTTTGCCACCTCAATAGCCCGGCCCAGGTTGCTAGCCAGGGTGGGCTCACCCGTTCCGGAAAAGGTAACATAATCAGCAGCCACTCCCTTTAGTTGCGCCAATTCTTCCTTCAATCTAGCAGTAGAAACGAACTCACTTCGCTCAGTGGTGAAGTTCGCAGTCTCACCTAGCTGACAATAAACGCAACTGAAGCTACAGGTCTTCCCTGGCATGGACAGGAGATCTACGCCCAAAGACCTGCCCAACCGCCATGAGGGCACCGGTCCGTAAATGATAGAGCCAGCCATTTCGTACTATCCCCTACACTCAGTTTTGCTTGCCATTGTCACCGCGAAGCCGGCTCTTGAGAAAATTACTCCTTGTTTGACCAAGCTGAGGCCAAGAATTTCCCCTCAATGCCGGCATTCCAATCTCACGCCAGAGAACCGAAGGCACAACTCTCAGAGTCAAACCATCCAAACACCTTTTCCGGCCTCCTCAATAGTGTAATATGAACTTGCCCACAGTTTCAAGTAAATCCAGGTAGTCAATAAGATGCGGTTGTCATCTTTTGACAGAAGTAAAAGCCTTGGTGTATCATTGCATGCGAATGAAAATCAGTCGCAATCGCCAGGCAAAGATTCAGCCAGTTACCCCTCAGAGAAGGCTTCTCTTAACTCTTATTCAAGAGGCTGGAAGGCACCTAGATGCCAAGGAACTGTATCGCCGAGCCAGCGAGAAGGATGCTAATATCAGCCTTGCTACAGTCTACCGCAACCTGCGCTTCTTCAAGGAGCAAGGCCTGATAGATGAGAGGCGCCTGGGACAGACACGCTGTTACTATGAGATGAAACACTTGGGAGAACACCAGCATCTAGTATGCCGAGGCTGCGGGCAAGTCATCGAGTTCGAGAGTCCGCTGGTTCGCAAATTGGTAGCAGAGGTGCAACACAAAAACAACTTCTCCGTGACCAAGGTCGAGCTCTACCTGGAAGGTTATTGCTATAACTGCAAGGAGAAATGAAACGAGAGGAGCTATCACACTAGAGATGATGCTGGAGCCAAAATTAAAGGTAGCAGTGGACTATGGAAAGTGCCACCCAGAGCGATGCGACAAAGGAGTCTGTGCTGCTGTTCTTGAATGTCCCGCCAGGCTCTGGAAACAAGAGGAGCCGTACGATTTGCCATACCCCATTCCGGGCTTTTGCCGGGATTGCGGCACATGTGTTGAGTCTTGCCCTCTAGAGGCAATTAGGATGCTGTAGACCGGACGCATATATATATATGCAGCAACCAATGAAAGGAGGCATGCCATGGAAGAAAGGGACGTGATTATTGTCGGAGCTGGCCCTGCCGGGTTATCAGCCGCCATCTTCACCCAGCTCGATGGTTGGAGCGCTCTAATCCTGGAGGCCGACTGGGTGGGTGGACAGGGCGCCATCGCTTATACTGTGTCCAACTATCCAGGTTTCTCACCTGGCGACGGTGAAGTCCTCGTGGACTACATGGCGAAGCAAGTGACCTCACTACCCCCCACTGGCGTCGGGGCAGAACTGAGGCAGGAGAGAGTGTTAAACCTTGACGCCAAAAGGCTGCTTGTGACCAGTGAGGCGAATGAATATCAGGCTAGGGCTATCATCTTAGCCACAGGCAGCACCATGCAGAAGCTCGGTGTCCCTGGCGAAGACAGGTTTGCCGGTAAGGGCATATCCTATTACGCCAAGCGAGATTGCAACCAATTCTCCGGGAAAAAGGTTTTGGTGGTAGGCGGTGGTAATAGCACAGCAAAGAGTGCGCTGGTGGCCAAAAGCAAAGCTAATGCGGTTATCCTGGTTCACCGGAGGGAGTCGCTGAGGGCTTATCCCGCTATGACTAAGAGGTTACAAAAGGAGGGCATCGAGATTTGGTACAATACCGAGGTCAAGGAGATACGAGGCGACGATAAGGTCGAGGCAGCAGTAGTGGTCAATAATAAGAACTCCGAGCAAAAGGAGATAGCAATTGATTGGGTTATTATCTGCGTGGGAACGGAGCCGAATACTGAACTACCACAGGAAGCTGGTATCGATATGCAGGGGAAATTTGTAAAGGTCGATGGTCAAATGAGGACCAATCACCAGGGAATATTCGCTTGCGGCGAAATCACTCCCGGCCATCGCCACCTTATCACTTCCGCTTCAGAAGGAGCTTCAGCGGGAATGGCTGCCAGCGAGTATCTGGCACTACAAATGGTAAAGAAAGGCGAATTTTTTGAGGGGGCTAAGAACGGGAAGTATGCCAGTGAGTATCTGGCAATGCTTAGCTAGAGGTGTATTTTGTCCTCGCCAAGGTCAAAGGTAGAGGTGGGGCCGACAGAAGCCCGCTACTATGACCTTTTTATGAACATGATCTCACTGGGATATTATCCTCATCTGATTAAGAGGGTCGTTGACAAGATGGATATTCAGCGTGGGCAGTCAATTTTGGACCTGGGTTCGGGGACAGGCAGGAACGCCATCTTCCTAGCCCAAAAGATAGGCCCTGAGGGCAAGATTTTAGGGCTTGACATCAGCGAGGAAATGCTGAGCTTGTCGCGGAAACGCTGCCAGCCATATCCCAACGTTGAGTTTAGAGAGCAGCGAATTGAGTTGCCTTTGACATACCAGGAAGAGTTTGATAAGGTGTTTGCTTCGTTTGTTTTGCATGGCTTTGAGGATGCCCAGAAAGTCGGGATTATCAGCAATGCTTGCCACGCCCTAAAGCCAGGGGGAGTCTTTTGCATCTTCGATTATAACGAATTCGAACTGGAGAAGCTGTGGTTTCCAGTTCGCTGGGCATTTATTCGAGGCGAGTGCCAGCTTGCTCTAGAATTTCTCAGTCTCGACCTAAAGAAAATGCTTTCGAGCCAAGGATTTGCTAACCTTGAGGAGGAACTCTTCCTAAAAAGGCACCTGCGCTTGCTTAAGGCGGCAAAGCAACAAGACTAGCTACAGACGAAGAACTTTGAATGGGACAGGAAATAAAGTGAGAAATAGAAAGCGTATTAGCCAGGATGAAGCCAAGCCTGAGAGAGAGTTCCAAACAATTTGAAGTAGTCTAAAACCAAGGGAGGTATCGAAAATGTGCTTCAACCATTCAAAACTTACAGGTCACTTGGCACAATAGCGTGGTATCTATGCCTGCTTCTAGTCAGCCAAGGATCATAATTCTCACCGGAGCTTCATGCCCCTGGTGTAACAGAGTTAAGGACTATTTGAGGGAGAAAAGGTTCAGATTCAGGGAGGTAAACGTAGAGAAAGACCCTGAGGGAGCCAGAGAGCTGAAGCGTCGAAATATAATGGGTGTGCCTGTCGTTTTAATTAATAACCGACCAATTGTCGGTTTCGATAAGGCGAAAATCGACAAATTACTGGGCATCAAATAAAAAAGGAGGTTTTTAGATGCAGATCAAGCCATTTGAGGACCGGGTCTTAATTGAACCGGAAGAAGTTGAGGAAAGCAAAAGCAAAGGAGGCATAATCCTTCCTGATACAGCCAAGGAGAAACCAAGAAGAGGCAAGGTCGTGGAGGTTGGAACGGATGAGGAGCTTGCTGAGAAGATTAAGACAGGGGATACAATAGTCTACGCTAAATTCACTGGCGATGAAATTGAATTCGAAGCGAAGAAGTATTTACTCATCTCCAGAAGTGATATTCTCGCCGTGATCAGGTAGCCATGCCCCAAAGGTTAGATAGACTCCGAGGCGGCAATTCAAGCCGGTGGATGGATTTACCTTGAAACACAAACAGAGGAGGCATAATGACTAAGAGTATTTCGGAGGAAGATGTGCATCAGGCAATAGGACAGGTGATGCACCCAGAGATCAATCGCACGCTAGTTGAACTGGGAATGGTCAAGGATATAGCTTTAAGGGACGATGAGGTCACGCTTACGCTCGCGCTTCCTTTGTTAGCTATTCCTCTCTCAATCAAAGACTATCTCGTGAACAGCCTGCATCAGGCAGTGATGAAACTAGGTGCGAAAATCGAAGTGACGGTAGCGGAGATGAGTCAAGAGGAGCGCTTGGCCTTCTTGGCTATGGAGCAGGAGAGCTGGAAAGGTTAAGGATTAAATAACAATAAATAGACTGAAGGAGGTTAGCAGATGGCTTACAAAATAACCGAGGAGTGCATCAGTTGCGGTGCCTGTGAAGCGGAGTGTAACAATGAGGCAATCTCAGAGGGAGAAGAGATTTATGTGATTGACCTCAATAAGTGCACTGAATGCGTGGGCAATTTCGAGTCACCCAAATGTGCTGAAGTATGCCCGGTAGATGCTGCTGTGCCTGATTCAGAGCATGTGGAAAGCCAGGAGGAACTGCTTGCCAAATGGCACAGGTTACATCCGGGCGAAACTCTGGCATCTACTTAGATTACGCAACAGGAGTAGGCAATGGCAAAATATGAAGTAATCATCATTGGAGGCGGTCCTGCTGGGCTTACCGCCGGGCTCTATACCTCACGGGCGGGCCTCAAGAGCTTGCTGGTAGAGCGGGGCATGTTTGGAGGCCAGATAGTCAATGCCACCTTGGTGGAGAATTATCCTGCGTTTCCCCAGGGCATCTCCGGTGCCGAGCTTGGTTCGCTGATGCACCAACAGGCAGTCAAATATGGGCTAGAGGTTGTAACTGCCGAGGTTACTGGCCTTGCCCAAGGACAGCCCTACGATGTCTCTACCACCGAAGGCAACTTTGAAGCTACCTCTATAATCATCGCCGCTGGTTCAGAGTATCGTAAGCTGGGGGTCACTGGTGAGGAAAGGCTCTCAGGCCATGGCGTTTCCTACTGCGCCACCTGTGATGGCTTTCTCTTTCGCGACCGGGAAGTAGCAGTAGCCGGAGGAGGTGATACTGCCATCACTGATGCCCTGGAGTTGAGTCGGCATGTCAAGAAGGTGTATGTAATACACCGTCGAGACCAACTCAGGGCAGGGCAGGTTCTTCAGCAACGAGCCTTTGCCCAGCCCAAGCTGGAGTTCATCTGGAGCACGGTGGTGGAAGAAATCCTGGGGGACAGATTATTGCAGGGGCTCAAATTACACAATGTCAAGACAGGGCGACAATCTAACTTGCAGGTTGATGGTCTCTTCGTTGCGGTAGGGCTCATGCCCAACAGCCAGCAGTTCTTCGACATTCTGGAACTGGACGATGCTGGCTATATCGTCACTGATGAGACGATGGCTACCTCGGCTCCTGGTATCTTCGCCGCCGGCGACATACGCAGGAACTCGGCACGCCAAGTCGCCGCTGCGGTTGGGGACGGAGCCACTGCTGCCATGTCCGCTTTTAGATACCTTCAAGAGAGCAGCTAAGCCAAAAGGTCATGGAAAACATATCGCTCGTAGTTGCTTTCGTTGCGTTGGGAATTCCTTTCCTGGTGATAGGGGCTGCCTTTGATTCCCTTACTCCATTGGTAAAACGCATTCATCGCTATTCCACTGCAATCTATAATCTTCGGTGCAGTACTACTACTACCTATGAGTGCTCGCATACTTATCCTGCCCGAAAAGCTGGTCTGGTTTTAACCATGATGTACGGGGGGAACTACGTTTGAGGTTAGTTATGAATAAACCGCTGAAATTCATGGTGGTAGCAACATTGGCCTCAGTTCTGATTTCGGTATTGACAATGGTCGGTTGCTCCTCAGGCTCAGCCCTAACGCCAGGAGAAGAGTTGCCAACCCACCCTTTGCAGATTAATCTGCTTGACGACAAGAATGAATTCCTTGTTGATAGCCAGGGAAGGCTGAACTCAGAGGTAGAAGCATCATCCACTGACAACGGAATCAGTCTGTCTTTGGCTAACGGCGCTACAGTCCTGGACAAGGATGGGAAGCCTCTCCATCTCATCCAGGTGACGATCAACCCCAGCCCACCCCCTCTTCCAGACGACGTTCACATCGTTAGCCTTGTTTATGATTTCGCACCTCAACTTGCCACATTCAACCCCCAGCTTCTCCTCACCCTAAGCTATGAGCCTGAGAATCTACCCGAAGAGCTAAGGGAAAAAGATCTGTATATTGCCTATTATGATGGTGCCGAGTGGCGCAAGCTGCTCTATAAAAGCGTTGATACCAAGTCCCATTCAGTAACTACGCAACTCTCCAATTTCGATTTCACTAGTTTTGCTATTTTGGGACCAAAGGAGTCAGCTCCACCTAGCCCCCCTAGTGCTACTGAAGGTACTGGAGTAGGTAACCTGGCGCCCGATTTCCAACTTCAGAACCTTGAGGGGAAACCTGTTTCCCTGAGCGAGCTTCGAGGTAAACCAGTAATACTCAACTTTTGGGCAACCTGGTGCGGCCCTTGCGTCGCTGAAATGCCCTATTTGCAGCAGGTGCGCGAAGAGTGGTCAGCTAAAGGGGTAATGTTGTTAGCCATTAACATAGATGCAAGCTCTTCTGAAGTAAGCCAATTCTTGCAGACTCACGAGCTTTCTCTTTCAGTGCTGCTTGGCGCCAAGGCGGATGTAGCTGCAAGGTACAATATCCGATATATTCCCACTACCTTCTTCATTGACAAAGATGGCATCATTCAAGCTGTCAAAGTTGGCGCTTTCCCGAATAAGGAAGCAATAGAAGCAGACCTTGATAGAATTATGCTGTAGCTGATTCAAGCCCAGTTATGTGTCGAAACAGAGGCCAAAAATGAAGCCGAGAGTGCCGATTCTTGCCTGGAAAGCCGATATTCAGGTACTCGTATTCATGGCAACTCTGACCGCGAAAAGGGCCAAATCTTCAATTTCAGCAAAAAGTGATGAAAGGAAAGGAGATGGAATGGATTCGTGATTGAAGCGGTGTGCTTTGATTTAGGAGATACTTTGGTGGCTGAAGAGACTGTCATTCATAATAGTTCGGGGCAGGCTATTACTGCTGAGGTTATCAACCATGCATTTGAGGTCCTGGAGACCATCAAAAAGGGTGGATATAAGACTGCTGTGATAGCCAACGCTGATAGCATTGATGCCAGAAATGTTATAGCCTCCTGTGGTTTGCAGCGTTACTTTGACGCCATAGTAATCTCTGAGGAAATTGGCATCGAGAAGCCAGCCAGGGAGATATTTGAGGCTGCGTTAAAGGAACTCAAGGTAAAAGCCGAAAATGCCATTATGGTTGGCAATAGGATTGACGCAGATATCGTTGGGGCAAACAAAATGGGCATGAGAAGCGTATGGTTCAAATGGAACAATCGCTACAAGGAAACAATGGGTAGTAAAGAGGAGAGGCCCGATTCTGTAATAAAGTGCCTCTCTGAACTGCTAAGCATTCTAAGTTTGAGCTAAGATTTGATACATTATCAATAGTCATCGGTCAACAATCAATCTAAAGGAGGAACATGAGCAAAATAATAGATATCACGGATCGGAATTTTGAGGAGGAGGTCCTGAATTCAGACCTTCCTACAGAGGTTGATTTCTGGGCGCCCTGGTGTGGTCCGTGCAGGATGGTTATACCTATATACGAGAAACTGTCAGAGGAATATGAAGGCAGATTTAAATTCTGCATGATTAATGTGGATGAAAACCCCCAGACGGCAGCAAAATACCAGATTATGAGCATACCCATGCAGATGTATTTCGCCGATGGTCAGAAGGTTGATGAAATCCTCGGCGCAGTCCCCGAACACACAATCCGGACTATGGTTGAAGGTATTCTCAAAGATTTCCCAGCCGATGAAACGGGCAGGCTCAAAGTGCTGTTAACCTCCTGGATTGAGCACAATAAACAGCACGGTGAGAAATTTCGGAAATGGATGGAGAAAACTGAGAACGTAGGAGACAATCCAACTTACCATAGCATATTGCAGGCAGCGCAAGAGGTCGAAACGGCAAATGAGACATTATCTCAGTTATTGATCGGATTACAGGGAGAGAGCTAGACACGAGTGTCACCGACCCGTTCCCAAGAACAAGAATTCCAATTGTTGCGCCTAGCATTATGAGACGGGAAAAGCAAAGACATTAGAAATGGCAGTAGTCGAGCCTTTTGAGCGGCACTATGCCGGATACCAAAATTGGTTTGGAAAGGGTAGATTTGCCTATCGGTCGGAATTAACTGCAATAAAGCAGATTATGCCAAATCATAAAAGCGCAAAATGCTCATAAAGCCAGTCCCATCAATAGATTTTAATAAGTGCCATCCTGAAAGATGCGATCACGGGATTTGTATTGCCGGTGATGCATGCCCGCATAAGGCGTTCATTCAAGAACAACCATATGACTTTCCTATGCATAATGCATCTATGTGTGCAGGCTGTGGCTCTTGTTCAACTGCATGCCCTTTGAAAGCGATACGGATGATATGAATTTGAGCATAGCGAGGAGAAGCAACAGTGGTAGATAAAAAGGATATCAAAGAAAAGATCAAGAGAATCTATGAGGTTTTGCCTAAATTAGATGATCAGCGATGTGGATATAAAAGTTGTGGACAGTTTGCCAGGGCAGTAGCTGAAGGAAAGGCACCATGTTATGGATGTGCTAGTGGTGGACCGGAGGTAGCTGCTAAAGTGTGTGAAATTATGGGAGCCAGAGTTCCCGAAGAAGCGATTCCTCAATTTGGCCCTAGCCCTGGATTTTACCAGCCCGGATTGAGTGGAGGTACAGGCATGGGAAGAGGCATGGGCCGAGGTCTAGGCAGAGGTCGGGGCATGGGTCAAGGCCGAGGTATGGGGCGTGGTGGCGGCATGGGCCGGGGTTCTGGCCGAGGTCAGCGTGGAAGATAAAAAGAGAAGAAGGGATAGTGGATTCCTTAATCGCCAGGGGGCTTTTAGGAAAGAATACTAATGAACGGAGAGAAGCAAATGAAGATATTGGTCTGCGGTAAAGGCGGATGTGGAAAAAGCACAATTGTGGCTCTTCTGGCCAAAGAGATGGCGCTAAGAAAACGTAAGGTATTGGTGATTGACAACGATGAGTCAAATATCGGTCTTCACAGCCGTTTAGGAATGCAAAAACCTGAAGACTTTATGAATTACTTTGGGGGCAAAAACCTTCTATTTGAAAAAACCAAAGAGCTGAAAGATAAATGGAGATTAGGTGACTTACCCAAGGATTATTTGTCTGAGAAAGGAAATATCCAACTTTTGTCAATGGGAAAAATCTACCAATTCGGTGAAGGATGTGCCTGCCCAATTAATGCTCTTTCTTCAAAGTTCCTGGAAATCCTCGATTTAGGGGACGAAGAATTCTTGCTCGCGGATACCGACGCTGGAATAGAACACTTCGGCAGAGGGGTGGAGAAAGGAGTGGATATGCTTCTTGTTATTATCGATCCATCTCAAGAATCAATTCTCCTGGCTGAGAAGATATTTGAATTGGGTCAGCAAGTTGATAAGCCTGTCTATTATGTACTGAATCGAATCAGTGACCAAGAGACAGAAGAGTTCCTGTTGAATTCAATAGATAGAGAGAAGGTGATAGCTATTATTCCGGAAAATAAAGAGATATTTATCTCTGGCTTAACCGGTAACGAATTTAGTATGGATGTTGAGGGCATTAAGGAAATTGCTGATATGCTGGAATCCGGGAGGAAGGACAGAGCCAAAGCAACAAAGGGAAATTAAGATAGAAGGATATGTCTAGGTAATTTAGCGAGTGAGGTTGAAATGGATTCTACTCGACGAGACGTTAGAGAGATGACCGACGAGGAAGCAATGAGGTGGATGCAGGAATTAGTTAACAAGCTAGTGGAGGAGGAAGGCTCTGCAGGGGGTGCATGTTCTCTCGAAGCCATAAAAACCCCCGTTCGAAGAAATATTCTAGATGTCCTAGAGCAAAGAGCTTTAGAGATAAATGAAATTTCTGAAAGGGTGGGGGTCGCGGGGCCTGCACTAAGATTCCATCTCAACTTCCTCAATAGTTCATATTTTATACAAATAGAAGGTAACACGGTTGATCTAACGCCGGGAGGTGTTTCTGTTGTAAGAAGCAATAAGCGAAGAAGCAAAGGAGAAGGCAACGGAAGACAAAGAGGATATCAAAGAAAAGATAAAGAACATCTATGAGGCTTTGCCTAAACTAGATGACAGGGAATGTGGATACAAGACTTGCGGAGAATTTGCCAAGGCAGTAGCCGAAGGAAGGGCGCCATGTTATGGATGTGTTAGCGGTGGACCGAAAGTGGCTGCTAGAGTTTGTGAAATTATGGGAGCCAGCGTTCCTGAAGAAGCAATACAAGGCATGCCGCATTTATTGGGGAAGGGATATGTGCAGGTTTACACAGGGAATGGTAAAGGCAAAACTACAGCTGCTTTAGGCCTCGCCTTTCGGGCCATGGGGCGAGGATTAAAAACATATATTGGGCAATTTATGAAGGGCCAGCACTACGGTGAACTTGATGCAGCTAAAATGATACATCCATATATGACTATAGAGCAGTACGGCAAGGACACTTTTATCCATGTTCAGAATCCTCCACATGAAGACGATGTGCTAATGGCGCGAGAGGGACTGGCCAAAGCAAAAGAAGCGATGCTATCGGGCAAGTATGACATCATCGTCTTTGATGAAGTTACTACTGCCCATTTCTTTCACTTGATCTCGACCCAGGAGATACTGAACATAATTACAAACAAACCGGACGGAGTGGAGCTAATTTTCACTGGGCGTTATGCACCTCCCGAGCTTATTCATGCTGCAGGCTTAGTAACTGAGATGGCAGAAGTCAAACATTACTACCAGAAGGGGGTTCTTGCACGAGATGGGATTGAACGCTAGTGAGACTCCTGAAACAGAGCTAAGGTACAGGGCCTGAAAAGCTAAAAATACACCAACCTTGGTTGAATGAATTGCTACCAGAAAGACTACCTTACCCCAGCTCGACATTAATTAGCGAACCTGGTGGTTCGGGGAAACCCCTGATAGGGTTTGCATTTGTGTATAGTTGGTTGAAAGCTGGGGGTAATGTCATATTGATCCCGCTTCAATACCCGGAGATGACACTTGTGAAAACGTCACTAAAGCGGCTTTATGATTTAGATATTGACGAGTACTCGAATAAGCTAGCCTATATTAGGCTTAACCCAGATTTGGATACATGGCGAAAAATCAATGGAAATACACTGGAAGCCAGTTTGTTGAAGCCAGATGTATGGGATGAGGCAATAAGTGAAGGGGAAAGCCTTTTAGCTAGTGGAGGGGGTTTAGGCGCCATGGTTGTTGCTTCAGCCTTGAACCTTTTGCTATTCTCGCCTACCTATAAGAACCTCAATGTAGAGAAATTTGAGAACCTTCTCAGTGAGGATAAGAGGGGAACGTATTTATTTAGCGTCAGCACTGGTGCCTTTCGAGAAGATATAGAAAGATGGGAAAAAGCGGCTGATAATCTAATGTTTGCTAGGATGGAAAAACCTATGAGATTGTATTTGAAAATAGCTAGAATAGAGAACAAAGCGGTTTCTTCCGACGAAACGCAGGTGCCAATAGAGAGAGAAATACTTGAGGAGATCAAAGAAATCGCTGAAAGCGTAAGAAGCAAGGGAATCCCCAAATTGATGAAGATTTGACAACGGAGGTATTTATGAAAGTCACTATAATTTACGACAACACTGCTTACAGAGAAGATCTTGGGGCTGATTGGGGGTTTTCTGCTTTAGTCGAGGTAGGAAATACTCCCGAGATTCTGTTTGACACCGGAACTGATGGAAGAATTTTGCTCAGTAATATGAAAAAACTAGAAATAGACCCGGCTCCTATTGAGGAAGTTTTTATTTCCCATTCCCATTTCGACCATACCGGAGGGCTTTCTGAGTTTTTGAAAGTCAATCACAAAGCTAAATTTTATGTTCCTCCTTCTTTTTCTGGTCCGAGGAATCGGGAAGTTATCTCAATGCCTAAGGCAAATAAAATCCACGAAAATGTGTTTTCTACCGGGGAACTGGATGGAATAGAACAAAGCATAGGAGTGGAAACTGACAAGGGAATAGTCTTAATTGTGGGTTGTTCTCATCCGAAAATGGCTCATATTTTGGGAGCAGCTCAGCAATTTGGGAAAATTTACGGACTAATCGGAGGATTGCACGGATTCAGCGAATTTGAATTATTTAAAGATTTAGAATTGATTTGTCCTACCCACTGCACTCAGCACAAAACAGAACTTAAAAGACTATATCCTCAAAAATACATTGAAGGAGGGGCTGGAAGAGTAATCGAAGTCTAGCAGCAAACGAGAGTATGAAAGAACCAAGTATCAAAATAGATGTTAGAGGAATGGAGAAAGTCTCGGAAAGACCAAGGAAAGTCTCTACGGAACTGGATAAGATTGAGAAAGGAGATTATGCTGAAATAGTAGCTGATGACGAAAGAATGCTGGATCTGGCTCCAAAGATGATGAAGTCGATAAGTAAGGCGAAGTTCATAAAATCATGGAAAGGGGACGATGGCTACTTTTACACATTGGTGGAGAAAGGGTAGAGACCTAAAGAATTTGTCGTTTCCAGATTTAATTTGAAAATCATTAAAAGTTAAATACAGAAAGGAGCGAAAGATGTGAGTATTTATGATGTCACAACTAGGTATTCAGGAGAGACTATGTATTGTCCTAAGTGCAAGAAACAGGTAACTCCAAAACCGCCCATAAATTATGAAGAGGATGAAAGAAAAAGGGAAATTATAACTGAGTTTTGTCCATACTGTGGTTCAAAAATTCGTAAGATTATAGCATAAGCGCAAGAAAGCTATTAATTTTGGGAGGAACTAAGTGGAGGTATTTAATAATGGAAATAGAGTTTTTCCTTTATGATTCACCTGCCTTCAAGAATTTTCTAAAAGATAATCCTCATGAAGCGGGAGAAGTAAAATTCCTGGAATCAATCGTCATAGAAGGAATGAACGTCATCGACATCGGCGCTAATATAGGCATTACTACTGTAGCTATAGGAAAAAGAATAGGAAGAGGAGGTAAGCTCTACTCCTTTGAACCAGTGCCTGAGTATTTTAACATCCTGTCAAAGGGCTTTATGCTGTGAGCGCAACACTTATAATATGTATGCTTGCCGTGAAAACATTCTGGGATAAGGGGGAATGTTGCTATGACGGGGATTGAAGTTTTATATTTGGTGCTTTCCATCGTCTTTGTTCTGGCATCCGCATTTTTCGCCAGCGCCGAGATTGCCTTTATCAGCTTACAAAAGATCAAACTGAGGCATTTAGAGGAGAGCGGCGTTCATGGCGCTAAGCGAGTAGCAAGGATAATGGAACATCCCGGTAAATTCCTCTCCACCGTGCTCACAGGGATCAGTTTCGCCGAGACTGTTGTCGTGGCATTGGGCTCTATGCTTATTGTATCGCTGATAGGTAATGAAGCTATAGGGACTCCTATCTCTATCGCAGTAATGGCTATAATACTATTGCTCTTCGTCAAGGTGATACCTAAAACTATTGCCGCAAGCAATCCAGAGCGACTCGCCTTACGCTACTCTGACTCCATAGCCATAATATCCAAGGTATTATCGCCCGTTGTGTTTGCACTTAGCTGGATCACAGACAAATTCACCAGACCTGTCGGCGGACATACTGTGCACGGGACGCTATTAAGTAGAGAGGAAGTTCACACCGCCATCTCCATAGGGGAGGAATCAGGGACAGTAGATAAGGCTTCGGCACACATGCTCAAAAAGGTGCTCAGAATCGGGGACCGCCCAGTTCAAGAGATGATGACCCCTCGAGCTGAGGCGGTTTGGATAGAGCAAGGAACAAAGTTAGCCGATTTCCTCGATATATATACTCAAGCACCACACCCGCGCTACCCTATCTATGAGGATAACCTTGGCAATGTGAAAGGCATATTTGCTACCAGGGATGCGCTTCTGGCAATGGCTCAGGGTTCAGTAGACAGGGAGAGCACCGTTGCTGAGTTTCTTCGTCCTGCCCACTTTGTCCCTGAAAGCAAGTTGGTGGGAGAGCTTCTTAGGCAGATGCAAGACAGAAAATCTGAAACGGCGATAGTGGTTGATGAGCGTGGAGCTCCGTCCGGGATAGTAACCGTATCACAATTAGCTCAAGAGATCGTGGGAGAGGTGAGATGGACACTGGCTGAGGCAGGAAGGGGCGCGGAATAAGGATAATATATGCGAATGGAGCTTTTTATTTATGCGTCACCTGCTTTTGATGCCTTCTTGAAAAATAACCCTCATGAAAGGGGAGAGGTAAATTTCTTGAACTCAATTGTAGAGGAAGGAATGAAGGTGATAGATATTGGAGCAAACATAGGGATTAGCAGCGTAGCTATAGCAAAAAGAATAGGAAGAGGAGGTAAGCTTTACTCTTTTGAACCGGTGCCTGAGCATTTTAACATCCTGAAGGAAAATGTATCTTCTAATAGATTAGAAAATGTTAAGGTTTATGAACTGGCAGTGACCGACCAGGTGGGGAGAGCTTCTTTTTACCAAAAGGGGCTTTCCAGTGGGATCGTTTTCCAAAAAGGAGCTAAAAAGTTCAACGTCTCCACTACTACTATAGACAGATTCTCAAATGAGCAGAAGATAGAAAGGATAGATTTGATTAATATGGATTGTGAAGGCAGCGAGCTATTAGTCCTTAACGGAGCCAAAGAAACCTTGCGCAAAAACAGGGTCAAGATATTTTGCGAGATCCATCATGATTTCTTGAAGCAACTAGACCAATCTGTTGAAGATCTTGTCGAGTACCTTCAAGGATTGGAGTTTCAGGTCCAAAGCGTTTGTGTGAATGACTTCAAGCTAGGGAATGATTTTGAGGACTGCGAATATATTTATGCTCACAACCTAAATGAAAGGAGGGATTATGCCCACTTATGATTATAAATGCAACGAATGCGGGCAGGTGTTTGAGGTTTTTCGTCGTCTCTCAGAGCTGGATAAAGAAGTGAACTGCCCTAATTGTGGGAGCAAAAAGACCGAGAGGGTTTTCTCTATTCCTTATATTGAAGGTGAAACCGTGGCGGGCTCTGAGTATGGAAAAACTGAAGCTCCTCCAACCAGTCCAGCGACAGGGAGAGGGATGGGCAGAGGAATGGGCAGAGGGCTAGGTAGAGGGCCAAGAGATGGAAGAGGAATGGGGAGAGGATGGAGAAGAGGCTAGCCAGGTTCAAGTACAAATCACTCGGAAAGAAGGAAGTCAACCTATAATGCCAATCCCCGAATGGCGAGCAAAGCTTGTGAGAAGAATTATTCTTTGAAAGGGAGGTAAATCGTGGAGCTCTTGATAGCTTTCGCTACAGATGATGGTGAGAATTTGACCAATGGTCATGGAGGTGACGCCAAGTACTTCTATCTCTACAAGTTCTCCGATAATAAGGATAGAAAACACATGGTGCTGAGGCCATAACAGGGAAGCTTGCTGCTCATTGTAAGGAGGAAAGATGGCAGTCGCCAATAAGGAAAACATAAGAAGGATTTATGAAACTTTGCCTAAGCTCAATTGTGGCCTTTGTGGGTATGGCAATTGTGGGCAATTCGCTAGAGCAGTGGCGGAAGGGAAAGCATCGCCTTTTGGTTGTCGGCAGAATCCCTGGGCAGGTTATAGAATAAGCGAAATCACTGGAGTGAAAGCTCCAGCCTATGGCTATGAATATGGCTTTCGTCAGCCCGTTTCTGCTCAAAGACCAGGCTCCCTTTCTCCAGCATCATTGAGAAAAGAGCTAGGAGGATTATCCCAGAGGGTTGACGACATCTTGGCCAGAATCGAAAAGTTGGGGAGCAAGTAAGGAGTCTCTAAATGAGAATCGGCGCTGTTGAGCTTCCCAAATTTGCCTAGCAAATGGAATTTGCAAACAAGGGGCTGTAGCGAATAAAATTGCATTGCAGTGACAAGGGATAGGGTGGAGATATGTGTATAGCCACTATTTACTTTGATGATGGGAAACAGCGGGAAGAGGTAATGAGGAATGTAGTCCAGCTCGAAGCTGAAAAAGATGGTTTTTTACTGGTTGGCCTGCTTGGAGAAGAGAAATTCATTAAAGGTAGACTAAAGAGCATCGATTTCTTGAGGGAACACTCAGTAATAATCCAAAAGAAGAAATCTTGAATGCCACTTCGTCTATTTGATAACTCAGCCCTAATCCTCTGAGCCTCGCTTTCGGGTAGCCTCGCTGTCGTCTTGAGCATCATCCCGTTTAAATTTGATCAGAACCTCTCTCACCTTTGAGATTGCGGTGGGATGTAATCCCTTACCTAGGATAGCTCGAAGTTCAGCTAGTGCCTCTTCTATGCTCATGGGTTATGTCCTCATCTCCTATAAGCCCTTTTCCACGGCTCCTTCTTGAAAGCTAGATAGTCCCTGATTGCCTCTCTAAGCGTGTTTGCTGCCAGAAGGGCACAGTGGAGACTCTCCTCTGGGAGCCCTCCTAAATCATTCAGGATGACATCCTGAGTGATTTTCGTGGCCTCAGCAATGCTCTTCCCTCTAGCTAACTCGGTGGCCATGCTGCCAGAGGCAATACTGGGACCACAACCGTCAGTCCAGAAAGTGGCATTTGCAATCCCACCATTCTTTATCATCAGGTATATCTCCATGGTATCTCCACAAGACCCGGTCACCATTCCAAATCCGTCAGCAGCTTGAATCCTACCTAGATTCCTCGGATTGAGGAAATGGTCGATCGTCTTCTCAGAGTAGACCCTCCTCATATCCTCCACAACGGATTGCTCTAGTTCTTTAAAGGACTCATCGAAGCCCGCTGCCATTTTCTACCTCCATATTTGGCAAAATCTACAGGGTACTAAGCAAGCTCAACTATATCAATAAATAGCTCCCCTTCATCCTCTCCCATCTACAGCAGCAGTTACATTAGCCAACATTTCAGCTACAGCGTCTGAACTGTACCTCTCAATTTCTCCCTCATCGCATAGCCTGGCTAAGTCCGGATCAATAGGCAACTGTCCCAAAAGCGGAGCCCCTGAGGCTTTAGCCATTTCTTCCCCTCTGCTCCTGCCAAAAATTTCCATCTTCTTCCCCGTCTCGGGCGATACCAGATAACTCATATTTTCCACCACCCCAAGAACACGAACATTCAACGTTCGTGCCATCTTCACCGCCTTCTTCACTATCATTTCGGTCAGCTCCTGAGGAGTGAAAACGTCGATTACCCCCGACATCGGTATTGCTTGCATCACTGTTAACGCAATATCCCCTGTGCCAGGTGGCAGGTCTATTATGAGATAGTCGAGCTTACCCCAAAGCACCTCTTCCCAGAACTGCGTAATGGCCTTAGACATGAGAGGACCCCGCCAGATAACGGCTTCGTCCTCACTAGGCAATAGAAGGTTCATGGACATAACCTCGATACCAGACCTCGACACTATCGGCAAAATACCTGTCTCACTACCGCTGGGACGAGCATTTAAGCCAAACATCTTGGGAATGCTAGGTCCGGTGATGTCGGCATCGAGTACGCCGACATTCTTCCCCTCGCGAGCAAAAGAGGTAGCTAACAAGCCAGCTACCAAAGATTTGCCTACTCCCCCCTTTCCGCTCATCACCGCTATTACGTGCTCAATCTGGTTGAGCTCTTTGGGTTTGGCTTCGACAAGCTCAATGGCGACGTCTTTCACTTCAGGGAGTTCACGAACTGCTATGACCACTTTGCTCCTTAGCCAATCTTGAGCATCGGAAGGAATGGCAGTTGACGCCACACTGATTTTCACCTTGCCATCCTTCACTTCGATGCCCCGAACCAAATTCATCTGTACTAAACTACGCTTCACCCCGGGAACAATTACTTGTTCCAGCGCACGTTGAACTTGCTCTTCAACTTGGACGCTCATGGTAATCTCCTTTCCTTGCTAATGGTCACACAAATTGTCCCCACTAGCCAATGTTCCTGTCATATGGTCTAAGACGGCTTTCTCCGGATCTCCCTCCAATGTACCAGTGACAACTTGAATGCGGTTTTCTCTAAAAAGACCTTGCGCTCTGGATCCTATACCGCTGGCTATAACGACAGAAATCCCTTCCTCAGCCAGCCATGCTGGGAGGAGTCCTGGTTGATGCCCTGGCGAAGCTACCACCTCTTTTTTCACAATTACATTCCTCGCCTCATCAACATCGAAGAAGGCAAAATGGCTGCAGTGGCCAAAATGAGCAGCCATCTCCTCATCGGTAACAGGTACTGCGTATCTCATTCATAAACCTCCTAAGGCCGCCACTTTACTATTAGCTCGTATTTCGGCTGTCTTCCATCAGGATAGATAACAAGCTTCACCTCTCGCCCCTCAGCAAGATATTTTTCTGACTCGTTGACCAGTCTTTCTAGCCCGGGCGATTCTAGAAAGGATACCAAGGCTTCAAATTCTTTTTCGACCTCTTCACTCTTATCCCCCCTCTCATACCGGCTGAGCAGCTCTCCCAGATAAGTATTAAGTTCATGCTTGGCTGCACAGCCAAGACACTTTCCTGGTATCTCCCCGGTTGAGTGCCTCGGTACAAGCTCGATTCTGTCCAAATCCTTAATCCCTCCGGCAGGCGCCATCTGAAGAGCAGGGAGGCATCTCACAGCGCTCCGTCCTGCCGCAACACGTTCTCCCAGACATAGGGCTGTCCATCCTTATGGCATAGGAAGCGGAGAGAAGCTTCTCCAGATTCTTACTGCGGCAGCTTGGACATTCAATATCTCTGCTATCAGGGCTGCGAAGCAGTACCTCCGAAACTTTGCCGCAATCTAAACATCTATATTCATAGATTGGCATCTCTAGCCCCATGGTTGTCTAGCTTGGCTAAGATAATTTGCCATAGCTCCTTTATCTGTAGAGCCACTCCATTGCTGGAGTACTCCACCACCGGCAAACAATGAACGAGTGCCTCGGTAACCACATTATCAAATGGAACTTTGGCTGCTACCTCTACTCCCTGGTCATAGCAGTAATTCTCAATACGGCGGGAGTTCTCCTCATTAAGGTCATATTTATTTATGCAAACCAGGGCAGGGATATCAAAATAACGACAGAGTCCAAGGACCCGCTCGAGGTCATGTATCCCTGATAACGTAGGCTCGGTTACCAACAGCGCCAGACTCGCTCCAGATAGAGAAGCAATAGCCGGGCAACCAATACCCGGCGGACCATCGCTGATAATGCAATCAAATTTTTGCTCCTCAGCTACGAGTTTGGCGTTATTCCGAACCAGGGTGACCAGTTTCCCAGAATTTTCCTGAGCAATCCCCAACTTGGCATGAACGAGTGTGCCATACTCCGTGTCGGAAATAAACCAATGCCCAGCCATGCAGGGCTGCATAGTAATAGCGTCAACCGGACAGATTCGAGAACAGAATCCACAGCCCTCGCAAGAAACCTCATCAACGGTGTAATCCTTTATAGCTCCGAAACGACAAATCTCCTGGCAAAGGCCGCACTCAGTGCACTTTTCCTTATCGATAAAGGCAACTTGTCCACTCCAGAACTCCTCACTTCTCTTAACCTTGGGCTGAAGAAGAAGATAGAGGTCAGCAGCATCCACATCACAATCAGCCAACACCTTACTTTGAGCTAAGACGGCAAAGGAACCTGCTATGCTTGTCTTCCCTGTCCCCCCCTTACCGCTAAGAATCACAACTTCTTTCATCTAGTTATCGCCTTCTCCTAATTGACCTGCGTTTCACCATGAATGTCCACTTCCTGCCAGTCCATCATTTTGCCACTTGACCAGCTACAGACATTTCCTTGATGTCTCGGAACAGCTTCGAAAATACCTCGCGCCACTCCGGCATCCCTTCTACCAGGGGAATTCCTTTGGAATATAGCGTAGCGATTCTTCTGTCCAGAGGAATTTTCAGCAAGACAGGGATTCCCTCTTCATGACAATAGCTCTCAACTCCCTCATCTCCTACTCCAACTCGATTAATCACCACGCCACACGGGATCTGCAATTTTCTCACTACTTCCACTGCCAGGGAGAGGTCGTTCAACCCGAAAGGAGTAGGCTCAGTCACTAGAAGACAAAAATCAGTATCACTAACTGCTTCTACCACAGGACAAGAAGTCCCTGGAGGAACATCAATAATTACCTCGCTTGTAGGATCGATATGCTTCTTAACTTCTCTGATTATAGGGGGAGCCATTAATTCACCAATGGCAAGTCTTCCCTGAATGAGCTCCACATTCCCTGAATTGCCTGTTTCAACCACGCCTATTGCTTTTCCCTCCTCAGCGATAGCGGACTCAGGGCATAAGTAAGAGCACGCTCCACAGCCATGACATAGCTCGGCGAAGATAAGCACTTTTTGCTTGAGCACGGCAATGGCATTGTAGGCACAGACTTCAGCGCACTTGCCACAATAGGTGCATTTCGTCTCATCCACTTTGGGAACAGGGATAAGCACTGGTTGGCTTTGACCTATAGCTGTGTGGACGAAAATATGGTCGTTGGGTTCTTCCACATCGCAGTCAAGAAGTTGCACATTCTCTTGGTCTTGCAGAGAAAGAGCCAAACTGGTCGCCACCAGCGTTTTCCCCGTGCCGCCCTTGCCACTGGCAACAGAGATTACCATCTTACTCCCGAACCATCTTCGCGCCGCACTTGGGGCAACTCAGGTTGTAGCAAGGAACAGACACCTCGTGACCAAGCTTAGCTCCGCAGCTAGGGCAAACACACTTCCCACTGGGGCCGGCCCCGGGCCGGTTCCCACCCATCCTTCCCATGCCTCTCCCCACGCCACTGCCCATACCGCGACCTGTTCCGGGTCCTTGACCAGAAGGACCCATACCATCTCCTCTAGGCATAACTAACCTCCTTTGAGAAAAAATCTGTCTCTATTACATCGGCGGGAGTCCGCAGACCCCGGAGCTACAGGTAGGACAACTGGCTTCTGAGAACTCAGGCGTGCTTGAGCCGGGGCTAAAGAACGAAGAAAACAGCTTTTCAGGCTTTGGGGTATGGCACTTAGGGCAGGCTAAACTTGAGCCGTCCTCGCCAATAGCCTGGCGGACCTCAAACTTCTCTCCACACTGGGTGCACTGATATTCATAGATAGGCATAATTCACCTCCCTATTTTCCTTTTTCTAGCTCTTCAAGGCGGCGCTGGATTTCATTTAGTTGCTGCCCCAGCATTTGAGCCTGGTCTTTGAGCATTTGTATCTCCTGCTCTGGACTTACCGCTTGAGGTGTTGGCCCTGTCATAGGCGTCATTCCTAACCCCATCCCCATGCCGCGACCCATACCCATACCACGGCCCATGCCACGACCCATGCCACCACCCATTCCCATACCAGGAGTGGCCCCCACTCCGTAGTGAGCCGCCACATTAGGTTGGGCCATTGGCTGAAGCTTGCCTGCTTTGTAGGCTTCAACAGCGTCTCTTATCCTGCCGGTGACGCCACTGATCACCTGAAGGCCAGCAGCAGATAACGTCTGGTAGGCATTGGGTCCACAATTGCCAGTGAGGACAAGTTCCACCCCTTTATTGGCAATCATTTGAGCCGTGCTAATGCCTGCTCCCCCCGCAGCAGCAGCGCTGGAATTCTCCAAAGCCTCGAACTGCATTGTTTGGGGGTCAACGATGACAAAGTATTGACACCTCCCAAAGCGAGGGTCTACCTCGGCATCCAAACCAGGGCCTGTCGCCGATATCGCTATTTTCATAATATCTCCCTTCCTTATTCTTCTGTCCCTAGCTCTTTTATTCTAGCGTCAATCTGCTCCAACTGCCCTTTTATCGCTTCGGCTTGGCTCCCCAGGAAACCCAACTCTTGCTCTCTAGTCATCTGCGGGGCATAAGGATTCGCTCCCGGAGTTCCTGTAGGCGGTCCCGGCATTGTCCCCATGGGTGCTCCGCCATAACCATATGGCATCGCCCCCGGATAAGCTGCTTCTCCATAGGGGATGCCCCCATAAGGCACAGCCTCCGGGCTACCATAGGCGGGATAGCCTGGTGCCATAGCCACTCCAGCGGCTCCACTGAGGAAATAGCCACACCTGGGCAATCCGCCCCTTCCTAGGCCAACGTAAGGCCAGGGAGGAGAGCTTCCTCTAAATCCGAATCCCCACCCACCTCTTCCAAATCCTCTACCTCCAAATCCATTTGGCATTTTCTACCTCCTTAATTTTATTTACGAAGCTCTTCAAGCCTCTTTCTTACCCCATCCAGTTCGCTTGTCAACCATCTCTCTTGGTCTTCAAGCATCCTTACCTCTCCTTCCTTAGGCATAACTCCCCATGGTGAGTAACCATACCCTCCGTAGGGATACCCATAAGGCATTCCATATCCAACCCGTCCCCAAGGATTCCATCCAAACCACGGCCACATTTTATCACCTCCTTAACATTTTTTCATATTCGTACCACCAAGGATACCAACAAGGCCGTCCCCATCTCCACCTCCCTTCACATTAAACTTTTAGCGTGGTGGATATCCATAAGGGTACCCAGAGGACGGAATATAGCCCCTACCATAATATGGATAGCCATATCCCATATAAGGAGTGGCTCCTCTATACCCGCCAGCATACGGATACCCGTATGGCATGCCCCAACCAAAGCCAAACCCCCTTCTGGGAATCGGATTAGCGAATCCAGGCCCACCAAAGCCAGCACAAAAACCTCCTCCTCTCCCCGTCATCGGCCCTAATCCCCTTGGTCCAGTTCCATCTCCAAACGGCATACTTCACCTCCTTTCTTCTTTGTTAAGCTTACCAAATTGGTTATCAAACATATTCAACCTTTGACTGTTAATATGGGTAGTAGCCATAGGGCGGTGCTGCACCGTAACCATGGTGTGGGTAACCAAATCCGTATCCTCCGTGAGGATAAGCATAAGGCATACCATACCCGGGCCAACCCCAAGCATATGGACTACCCCACCTAAACCAACCTCTACCCCAACCTCTACCAAAGCCCCGACCAAGGCCTCGGCCCCAACCACCTCCCCAGCCAAACCAAGCTCTTCCAAACGGCACCTTTCTTCACCTCCTTTCCTTCTACCACCGTCTTCCACCACGAAATCTTCCGCCACGCCCTCTGCCCCAACCAAAAGGCGGCTGGGGCATAGGCTGGACATTCAAGCTGGAGCACGCCGGGCAAGATAACGGAAGCCCGCGTGCTAGAGTTTCAAACGGCACATTCCACTCGTGTCCATCGTTGTTACACCTGAAGCGACTCTGCGGTAATCCAAAGTTACCTCCTTCAATCTGAATTGCCTTGCCATTGATCAAAGCATCGGCCAATTTCTTTCGACCAGACTCCAATATGCGATGGAACGTCGGCCTGGAAACATGCATCCTTCCAGCGCACTCCTCCTGCTCCAGCCCCTCCAAATCCTTAAGCCGGATGGATTCAGCCTCTTCAACTGAAAGGCAGACCTCCTGCAACGCATTTGCCGGAATCCCCACTGGTCTGAAAAAACCTGCGCTCGGCAATCGACCAACACAGCGTAATTTCACTGGCCTAGACACCGAAAATCACCTCATTCTGGCTAGTAATTATGAACATATGTCAATAATGATTGTAACAACCCCCCTTAATGTTGTCAAATTCTCTTCATAGCAGTATTTGAAAGGCATTGGTCTTTGTTGGTATAAATTGGAATATGCGTTGCATCGAGCTTCTCCCTGACCTTTCCCACTGCATAGAGACTGTAGCCAAACAGGAGTTCTGGAGTTCAGTAAACAACTACATGGAAAATGGACGAGAGAATGCAGAGCTAAAAGACAAGATTGAGCTTCTGAAGGCCTTTTTAGAATCAATGGATTTTGGAAAGCTCCGCAGTGAAAGCGAGCAGTACTTAGTACAGGACAAGAGGGTTAAATTTGCAGTCTACTGGAAAGAAGATAAGCCACACTATGAAATGGTGGTAACTGAAGAGGGGAAATTCTAGATTTTAAGTAATAGGTCCTTCCATCCTATGACGACAAAAGTTCAAAGCGGATTCTGGACCCGGCGGGCTCTCCCCAAGCTGAGGCTTGGTAGTGAGGTTGTCCCGGGTGCCCCTCGTATCTATCCATAAGATCAGGTAGCACATGACCAAGTGTTCTTGATTGTTCCTTGCTCAATCATGCGAATGTCTGCGCACGAACCAGAGAAGTTTGTCAAACGCCCTACTTATCTGAGAGGAACAAATGGGAAGCCTAAACCAGCGGTTGAAGATACGTGTACTGTTGACAAGCCTTCTTCCGTAGCATAGTATGTGAACAAAAAGGAGGTCAAGAAATGGTGGCTCAGAAACCGGAGGGGAAATTTACCAGCATACGAGTTGAACTGATTGAAGTCGGCCCAGAGCAAGCCCGGACATCTAAGAAGTCCTTAGAAGAAGGTATAGATGACCTGGCTGAAAGCATAAAGCGCTTCGGCTTACTCCACCCAATCACTGTTTTTCCTGAGGAAGGGAAGTATATCTTAATAGCAGGACAGCGCCGATTATTGGCTGTTAAACAATTAGGCTGGGATGAGATTGCAGCGAGGGTTCTATCCACTCGTCCAGATGCTATCGAAGCCAAGGCCATCTCTTTTTCTGAAAACTTTGTCAGGCGGGATTTAACCACGCCAGAAAAAAAGAATGCATGTATTATGTTTCACCGGCGATATGGTTCAATGATGGCTGCATCCAAGGCTCTAGGTATTCCATATGATCAAGTCCGTGAATTTGTTAAATACGACAGGCTCCACGATGACCTTAAAAAGTCTGTAGATGACGGAGAAGTTAACGTTGACGAGGCATTACGGGGACAAGATATATCGGAACTTCCAGATGGTAGCATTGATGTGGAAGAAGCGAAGCGGGCGGCCCTAGAGTACAAAACTTTTAACAGAGATCAAAAGAGCCATCTCAAAGACATAGAGAAGGAGCAACCAATGCTTTCAGCAGAGGAGAAGCTTGAGGAGGCAAAAAAACCGCGCAAAACAAAGAAGTACATCGTTATCATGGCTCTCAAATACGCTGATGGACTCGCAAAAGCCGCAACCGATATGACTAAGACAGAAGAAGAAGCAGCGGAGGCGTTCATTATCGAGGGATTAGCGAGAGGAGGTTATGTCTAATTCAACCGAAATCGGAGGGAAGTCCTTCGCTGAGCTCAGCCCCGAGGAGAAGGGTAAACTTTTAGCTGGTATAGGAACGCATAGAAAAGAGCGCCCTTTTGACCCCATGACTGTTGCCGAGATACTTGGACACACTCCGCTGACTAATGCAGAATTAGCTAAAAGGCTGGATGTCACTCCACGCATGGTAGGAATGTTTAAGAGCCTCTTATCCTTACCTGAAGACATTAAGCCCTGCGTGAGGTCTAGGGAAATAAGCATAGATAAGGCTGTGAGGATTGCCAGTCTTAAAAGGGATACCCCCTCGCAAGAATTTCTGGCAAAAGCCATAATTACCGAACCTAGCGTTTTCACAGCTCCCACAGTCGCAAAGATAGTAGCACTAAAAAATAGGAATCAAAACTTCACTGTAGAAGATTGCATAAAGAAGGTCTTGAAATCTAGGCCAATCGTGGAGAACCGCTATCTACTTGTTACAGGTATTGAGAAAAGCTTGAGTGAGACTGTAAATAAGAGAGCATCCGAGCAGGGCATATCCTCATTGGACCTTCTGAAGGAAATCATGAAACAAAGTCTGCCCAATGAAGAAAGTCTGCTGTCTATGGTGACACATGACGGAATTATTCTTTTAACTCTGACAGCCGAGGGCTGGCAGGGATTGCGCCAAAAATCGGGCAGTCTAGGAGTTCCGCTGGATGAATTAGTAGAAACCTTAATCAGGCTCAGCTTTGAGACTTCTATCTCTAAATGAACTGGGATATTTCGTTCTTGCAGCAAAAAGCAAGCATAACGGGACAAGGTGCTGTCCTGTTGGGTAAGTATGCTGTCTGCGATGGTTTTGAGTGGGATAGGGAAATAGCTATCGTCACCCACATACATTCAGACCACACTGCACATTTCGAAAGGTGTCTTGGATACTATGATCTTATTCTCTGCTCACCGGAGACCAAAGAACTACTAATAACCTTGGAGGGAGATTGGCTTCGCTTGAGGAGAAACCTTGTCTCTTTATCCTACAAAAACCCTTATCCCTACAAAGAGGAGCGCATAACACTCTGGAGTGAACCCCTGAGACTGGACACAATGGGTTAGGAATATTAGGAAGGTCTGGCAGGGTCAGAGTATAATCGAAAGGAGAAAGGACCTTGCCATGAGGAATCAGAGA